>OJDV01000448.1_pt1 | contig 14608 bp, 12 predicted proteins | sample 1592911 | NCBI WGS metagenome assembly OJDV01 (sample SAMN05416860, study PRJEB24817) | seawater metagenome | isolation source: Sea water | place: Canada:Atlantic | collected 2013-11 | reverse complement strand
AGATTTCTGCCTGTCTCGTGGGCTCGGAGATGTGTATAAGAGACAGGTTACAGATACTAAAAATGAGCCCTTACCATTCGTAAATATTTATATAGATAATACTTATAAAGGCACGACTAGTAACGAAGAAGGTATTTATGAACTCTACATTTCTGAGCCTGATACGTATACTATTGTATTTCAGTTTTTAGGTTATAAAACGGTAAAAAAAACGGTAACTATTGAAACATTCCCTTTCAATCTTGATACTGTTTTAGCTGATGAAGAAATTTCGTTAGACGAGGTGGTTGTTAATTCTGGAGAAAATCCTGCGAATATAATTATAAGACAAGCTATTGCAAAGCGTAAGGAAAACCTAGAAAAAATTCAGAGTTATAAAGCCGACTTCTATTCTCGTGGTTTGATTCGAATAAAAGATGCTCCTGAAAAAATTCTCGGGCAAGACCTTGGAGATCTTGGTGGAGCTTTAGATTCTACTAGAAGTGGTGTGATTTACTTATCTGAAACCATTTCTAAACTTGAGTTTTTAAGACCAAATAAACTCAAGGAAGAAATTATGGCATCAATAGTTAGTGGTGATGATAATGGATTTAGTTTTAATAATGCCATTAATGTAGACTATAATTTATACAACAATACCGTCGAAATCGGAAATCAAATCATCTCTCCTATTGCAAATAATGCATTTGGATATTATCGTTACAAATTAGAAGGTGTTTTTTATGATGACAGAGGACATTTAATCAACAAAATTAAAGCAACACCTCGACGTAAAAATGATCCTGTTTTTGAAGGATTCATATATATAGTTGAAGATCAATGGACTATTTATGCTGCTGAAGTTGATATTACAGGCACACAAGCACGTATTCCAGCAGTTGACAAAATATCGCTTACTCAAAATTATTCCTTCTCAGAGAAAGATAATCTTTGGACCAAAATGTCACAAAATATCGATTTTAAATATGGAATGCTTGGCATCAATGGTGATGGTAATTACATATCTGTTTATAGTAATTACGTTATCAATTTAGGTTTAACTCGTAAAGATTTTAGTAGAGAAATTGTATCATTTGCTGATGAAGCTAATAAAAAAGATTCTATTTTTTGGAAATCTCTTAGACCTGTTCCACTAACCGAAGAAGAAATAACAGATTATATCAAAAAAGATAGTATTCAAATTGTTAAAGACTCTAAAGTTTATAAGGATTCTGTAGATATCGTTAATAACAAATTCAAAATTGGAAATATTATTGGTGGTTATACTTTTAATAACAGCTACGAAAACTGGAGCGCTGGAATTACATCTCCAATTGAAGCTATTAGTTTTAATACTGTTCAAGGTTGGAACGGAAACGTTGGTGCCTTCTACACGAAAGACTATGATGATTTTAAACGCTTTCTAACTGTAAACGGAACTGTAAATTATGGTTTTAGTGATAATCGCTTGCGAGGTTCTCTCTCTACAACATATAAATTTAATAATAAAAGTAGACCTTTTATAACTATTTCTGGAGGAATTGAGGCAACTCAGTTTAATGCTGTTGATCCAATTTCAAGACTTGAAAACACCATTGCCTCTTTATTTTTTGAAGATAATTACATGAAACTTTACGATCGTAGTTTTGTAGAAGCTAGCTATTCTGAAGAGTTATTTAATGGCTTTAGATTTTATTCTACTTTAAGTTATGAGAGACGTAAAGCATTATTCAATACAACTGAACAAGTATTTTTTCCTGAAGGAGATGATGTTTATACCAGTAACAATCCGTTAAGTGAAACTGCTTATGGCATTGCTCCTTTTGAAACTCATAATATTGTAAAGCTAAATGTCTTTGCACGAATAAATTTCGATCAAGAATACGTGAGTTATCCAGATGGTAAATTCAATATTCCTCAAAGCAAGTATCCTACACTTTTAGTTGGCTACGAAAAAGGATTAGGTGCAACTGTTGGCGATTATAATTTTGATCAAGTAAAAGCTAGACTCTATCAATCATTTAACATCTCTAATAAAGGTAAATTTAACTACAATATTAGAGCTGGAAAATTCTATAATGCTGATGATATTTCATTTGTAGATTTCCAACACTTTAACGGAAATCAAATTCATGTAAGTCAAAAAGGAAACTATACAGATGTCTTTAATAATCTAGGGTATTACGATTTAAGCACTAATGATTCGTATGTAGAAATGCATGCAGAACATGATTTTAATGGATTCATTTTAGGAAGAATCCCTTTATTGAAGAAGTTAAATTTCAATTTAATAGTTGGTGCTCATGCATTATCTACACCAGATAACAAACCATATCAAGAATATACTATTGGTTTGGATAATATTGGTTGGGGAAAATGGCGTATCTTAAGAGTTGATTATGTACGTTCTTATCAAAGTGGTTTCCAAAGTGATGCTATTTTATTTGGTTTGAAGTTCTTTTAAAAAACATTACGTTTTGACAAATGATTCGATAAGACAAAAAAGTTGGTATCAAAGGCATTGGAAATGGCTTATTCCTACTATTATTGTTTCTATAATTTTAGTTCTTTTCTTTTCTTCTGGAATGAATAAAGTCGCTTCAGATTTAACTATTGCCTATTCAGATACAGAATTATATAATAATGCTTTAGAGAAAGCAAAAGCAAATGAAACTGTTGTTGCCATTTTAGGAGACATACAACCTATAGATAAACTTGCCATTTTAGAAGGTCAGGTTAACTTTTCTGATGATAACAAAGCGGTAAAATCATCTGTTCGAATTATTGGTACAAAAGGAAAAGCTCGATTAGATATTGTTGCTAATAAGGTAGACAATAATTGGAGTTATAAGAGTATCAACGTAAGAATCAAACAACCTCAAGATCAAAAGCAAACTATTGCTATAGTTACAAAAGACTAATCAGTTTTAGTTTTTTATTAGCTTAAAGGTTTCCTTCAATCCTTCAGAAAAAACACTTAAAAAATACAATCCTGAAGCCAGATTTGAAGTTTCAATCTGTGACTGATTTTGAAACTGTGCGACTTGCTTTCCGAAGCTATCATATAGTTTAACATCAAATTTGGTTAATTGAGATTCGATAGTTAACACATCATTAAACGGATTTGGACCTACAAAAACATTTAAAGTTTCATTGTCAGCCACACTCAACAAATCACATTGTGGGTTTACAGTAGATGACGAAGAGAATGATCCATTCGTTGCTGACCAGTCCTCCCAAATAGCACCTTGTTCATTTGACCAATCTGTTAAGTCAATATAATTTTCACCACTATAGAGTCCAGGAATTTTAGCAACCTTAATTGCTTCACCTCCTTGATTCCAAGTTAAAGGTTGTCCATTAACACATGTTTCAGGCATGAATTCGCCAACACAATTTGACTGCAAAAAGAAGGCAAATTCAGGATAATCAGGATATTCACCATAAACATAAGCTCTACCTAATTCGTTTATACAAACTGCTGTATATTCATTGCAAGCAATTCCGAATGCACGCGTATTATTATCAGTCGCATAACGTGCTAAAAAAGTAGCATGTCTTGCTCGTCTGTCTGGATCATCATAATGTGTATCTGTGATTACATTCTCTAAAAATGGAATTTGAAGAAAATCATTATAACCTAAAGTCATTCTATTGTGATAAGGATTCGATAATGCTTGAGCATTAGTAACTGTTCCATTTTCCGCAGAAAAATAACCACCTCCTAGGATTGCCATTCCTGCACTTGTTCCACCAATCACACCTTGTTTCGTATTTATGAAATTGTTAAGTGCGTCTTCCATATCGTTATCTTTAAAATAACTCACATAATCAAACTGATCACCACCAGCAAACCAAATAGCTTCAGCATTAGCTACTTTTTCAAGCACATAAGGATCAGTTGCACCAGTTTCATTATCAATAACAAATGTAGTCACAGAGTTAATCGTAACTCCCAAATCAGTATAAAAATAATCGTTATAGCCATCACTTCCTGAAGCTCTTAAAACCACCACATCACCACCATTAGCTTTATTTAAAAACCAAATCATAGCATCATCATTTTCACTTGCTCCTCCCATCATACAAACACCAAACTCATGATTAGTATTGATATCTATAGAACTTCCTGTTGCATACTCCGTATAATTTTGAGCAATTAAAACTTGTGTTACAAAAGTAAACAGTAATGTAATTTTTTTCATAGTCTAATTCTTATCTTCTAATAAAGGTACAAATCGAAATTCTCCAAACTCGTGTTGCTCAAAATCTTTTGGACCTTTTCTAATGAATAAGGTCATAACTTGAACAGCATCACCAACTGGAATTACTAAACGTCCTCCAATTTTCAACTGACGTAATAAAGGTTTTGGAACAAAAGGTGCTCCTGCTGTGACAATAATACTATCAAAAGGCGCTTCATCGTCTAAACCAATATAACCATCTCCAAAAATGAGTTTTTTTGCTCTGTAACCTAATTTAGGTAAAAACTTACTTGTTTTCTTATAGAGTTCATGCTGACGTTCAATACTAAATACTTTAGCACCTAACAAACACAAAACAGCTGTTTGGTAACCGCTTCCTGTTCCAATTTCTAAAACTTTATCATCTGGATTAATTTGTAATAATTCACTTTGAAAAGCCACTGTATAAGGCTGTGAAATGGTTTGGTCTGCAGCAATTGGAAATGCTTTATCTTGATATGCATGATCTAAAAAGCTAGAATCCATAAATAAATGTCTTGGTATTTTACCAATAGCATCTAGTACGTTCTCATCTTTTATGCCTTTTGTTTTTAAAGTCGCAACAAGTTGTTGTCGTAGGCCTTGATGTTTAAATGTGTCTTTCAAAGTAGTTAAGTTTACTAGGTAAAAATAATTGAAACATTTTTATACTGAAAGTTAAATCTCATAGAATTATCAACTATTCAAAAACAGACATTATTTATTGTAAAATTCACATAAATAAACTGTGAAAAATCTTATTTTTGTTAAAAACGTAAAACAATGCTAAAAGCTGGTGTTCTTGGTGCTGGTCACCTAGGTAAGATTCATTTAAGACTTCTTAACCAATCTAAAAAATATGACCTTGTTGGGTTTTATGATGCAGATGAAACTAATGCAAAAAAAGTAGTAGAAGAGTTTGGTTATACATACTTTGATACTATTGAAGCTCTAATTGATGCTGTAGATATGGTAGATATCGTTACTCCGACACTATCACATTATGATTGTGCAAAAAGTGCTATTGCCAAAGGAAAACATATCTTCATAGAAAAACCCATTACAAATACAGTTGAAGAGGCCGAACATATAAGAGAACTTCTATCAGAACATGATATTCGTGGACAAGTTGGTCATGTAGAGCGATTTAATCCAGCATTTATTGCTGTAAGAGATCAAATAAACAAGCCAATGTTCATTGAAACGCATCGTTTAGCAGAGTTTAATCCTCGTGGCACAGATGTTCCTGTGGTTTTAGATTTAATGATTCATGATATTGATATTATTCTGAGTGTTGTAAAATCTAAAGTTAAAAAGGTTTCTGCAAGTGGTGTTTCAGTAATAAGTGATACGCCTGATATTGCTAATGCACGTATAGAATTTGAAAACGGTTGTGTTGCTAATTTAACTGCGAGTCGTATTTCACTAAAAAATATGCGTAAAACACGTTTTTTCCAGAAGGATGCATACATCTCTGTAGATTTTTTAGAAAAGAAATGTGAGGTTGTAAAAATGAAAGATGCGCCTGAGCAACCTGGAGATTTTGATATGATACTTCAAAATGCTGAAGGCATCAAAAAGCAAATCTATTTTGACAATCCTGAAATTGCTAATAACAACGCTATTTTAGATGAATTAGAAACCTTTGCAGATGCTATCAATAACAACACTACTCCTATTGTAACACTTCATGATGGCACTGAAGCCTTACGTGTTGCAACAATGATAATAGATCAGTTCTAAGTATTGTCAGTTCAAGCACTGGCGAAAATAAAATTAAACTATATAGTAACATTAATTAGATTTCCGCTTTCACGGAAATAAAAAATAAGATTTTTTATGAAAAATGTAGCAGTGATTGGAGCAGGAACTATGGGAAACGGAATTGCCCACACGTTTGCTCAATCAGGATTTAAAGTACAATTAATAGATATAAGTGAAGCGTCTTTAAAACGAGGAATGGAAACCATCGCTAAAAACTTAGATCGTATGGTGGCTAAAGAAAAGATTACTGAAGCCGATAAACAAACCACTTTAGACAACATTTCTACATTTACAAGTGTAACTGAAGGTGTTGAATATGCTGGTTTAGTTATTGAAGCTGCTACTGAAAATAGCGACTTAAAGCTTAAAATTTTCAAACAATTAGATGACGCATGTGGAGATGATACCATTTTGGCTACAAATACATCTTCTATTTCTATTACTAAGATTGCTGCAGTAACATCTCGTCCAGAAATGGTGATTGGAATGCACTTTATGAATCCTGTACCAATCATGAAATTGGTAGAGATTATTCGTGGTTACAATACAAGTGATGAAGTGACAAATACCATAATGGAATTATCAAAAACTTTAGGTAAAACACCAACCGAAGTAAATGATTATCCTGGCTTTGTTGCTAATCGAATTTTAATGCCAATGATTAATGAGTCTGTTGAAACCTTATACAATGGCGTTGCTGGAGTTGAAGAAATTGACACAGTTATGAAATTAGGAATGGCTCATCCGATGGGACCATTGCAATTGGCAGATTTTATTGGATTAGACGTTTGTTTGTCTATTTTGGATGTCATGTACGATGGATTTAAAAATCCAAAATATGCACCTTGTCCATTATTAGTAAATATGGTTAGAGCTGGCAAATTAGGAGTGAAATCTGGTGAAGGCTTTTATGATTATTCTGAAAGTAGAAAAGCAGAAAAAGTATCTAAACAGTTTCAAAAGTAAAAGCTATTAGGTCTTAGAACAAAGGTACTAATCCCTTTTCCTAAATTACTAATCACTAAAATATGGCAAAAGTAATTCCATTTAAAGCAGTACGACCTACAAGAGCAATTGTTGGCTTGGTTGCTGCTCGTCCTTATCAAAGTTATACCATTGATGAACGAGAATCACGAATGGATTATAATCCATTTAGTTTTCTTCATATTGTAAATCCTGGGTACAAATACGATCAGGTTATTACAGGTGAAGAACGATACAAATTGGTAAAAAATCGTTACTTAGAATTTAAAGAAGATGGCGTTTTTATTCAAGACGAGAAATCGTCATTTTACGTTTACAAAATTGTAAATAGACTCGGACAAGAATTCAACGGAATTGTAGCTGCAACAAGTGCTGAAGATTATGAAAATGATATCATCAAAAAGCATGAGGACACTTTAGCTAAACGAGAAAAAACATTTAAAACGTATTTAAAAACTGTTGGTTTTAATGCAGAACCTGTATTACTTACGTATCCTGATAACGATGTCATTTCAGAAATAATAAAAAAAACTCAAAAAGGGTATGCTGAATACGAATTCACCATGACCTATAGAGATACACATAATTTATGGAAAATAGATAACGAGGATACTATCGCTGTAATTCAGAAAGAATTTGAGAAAATGAATACCATTTACATTGCAGATGGTCATCATCGCTCAGCGTCTTCACATTTGCTCTATAGTGAGGAAAAAACAAATAATCCTAACCATAATGGAACTGAATCTTATAACTTTTTCATGTCATATCTCATTCCAGAATCAGAATTAGTTATTCACGAGTTTAATAGATTAGTTAAGGACTTAAATGGTTTGAGTAAAGAAGAATTTTTAATCAAACTAGATGCTTTATACCGAATCGAAAACAGAGGTGTAATGCCTTATAACCCATCAAAGTCACATCATTTTAGCATGTATCTAGATGGTGAATTCTATTCGTTATACTTAAGAAAAACCAGTTATGAATTCAATACCGCATTAGACGAATTAGATGCGCAATTATTATATAAAACTATTTTACAACCTGTTTTAGGTATTGAAGATTTACGAAACGATAATCGTATCGAATATGTAAATGGCACACATGAAATGATTACGATTAAAAGCAGTGTTGATAGTGGAGAATTTATAGTTGGCTTCGGAATGTGTCCAACAACTGTAGAACAAATAAAGCAAATTGCTGATGAAGGATTAAAAATGCCTCCAAAGAGCACTTACATATTACCAAAATTGAGAAGTGGTATTACTGTGTATGAGTTTTAAACACACTGTCAAAGTTTATTTTTAAAGAATCTCACTCAAAGAATTATATTAAATGAGTATAGCAAAAAACCTAAACGACATAAAATCTCAATTACCAGAACATGTGACTTTGGTTGCCGTATCTAAGACGAAACCTATTTCTGATATTTTGGAAGCTTATGCGGCTGGACAGCGAATTTTTGGAGAAAATAAAATCCAAGAAATGGCTGAGAAGTATGAACAAATGCCTAAAGATATTCACTGGCATATGATTGGACATGTTCAGCGTAATAAAGTTAAATTCATGGCTGAATTTGTAAATCTAATTCATGGTGTAGATAGTTTTAAGCTATTGAATGAGATTAACAAGCAAGCAAAAAGACATGATAGAGTTATTAACTGTTTATTTCAAATAAAAATTGCTGAAGAAGAAAGTAAGTTCGGAATGTCTTCGGTTGAAGCAAAAGAATTAATCACTTCTGAAGAATTTTCATCCTTAACCAACGTTTGTATTACTGGTGTTATGGGAATGGCAACATTTACAGATGACACTAATCAAATTGAAACAGAATTCAACCGACTTAAGGCTACATTTGAAGACCTAAAACCTATTCAGACTAAAAACTGTAGTCTAGAAACAATTTCTATGGGAATGAGTGGTGATTTTAAACTAGCAATTGACTGCGGAAGCACGATGGTTAGAGTTGGAAGTAGTATATTTGGAGCACGGAATTATTCACAATAAAACACAAGCATATTTACTCAATATTAGACATAGAAACTACTGGTGGAAAGTACAATGAAGAAGGAATTACCGAAATAGCTATATACAAGTTTGACGGTCATAAAGTAGTAGATACATTTATTAGCCTTGTTAATCCAGAACGAGACATTCAGCCTTTTGTAGTCAATCTTACTGGAATCAACAGTAATATGCTCAAAACAGCGCCTAAATTTTATGAGGTAGCTAAACGCATTGTAGAAATTACTGAAGACTGCATTATTGTTGCACATAACTCAGAATTTGATTATCGAATTCTTCGAACAGAATTCAACCGTTTAGGTTTTAAATTTAAACGCGAAACGCTTTGCACTGTTGAACTTTCAAAACAATTAATTCCTGACCAAGCATCTTATAGTTTAGGAAAATTGACACGATCATTAGGAATTCCTGTTAGTGATCGACATCGTGCAAATGGTGATGCGATGGCTACTGTGAAGTTATTTAAAATGTTACTTGCTAAAGATTTAGACAAGTCCATTATTGAAAATAACATAAAAAAAGCAATAGCTGAGGAACGAATAAATCCTAATCACAAAACTATAATTGATGCCTTACCTGCAATCACAGGTGTGTATTATATTCATGATGTTGATGGTAAAATCATTTATATTGGGAAAAGCAATAATATTAAACATCGCATTAATCAGCACTTAACCAATAAAAGTACTAAATCTAAAAAATTACAATTACAAGTCGCTTCAGTTACTTATGAAAAAACAGGAAGTGAACTCATAGCCTTACTGAAAGAAAGCGAGGAAATTAAACGCAATAAGCCGATACATAACAGAGCATTAAGACGAAATATATTTACACATGCCTTATTTAGCTATGAAGATGAAAATGGATATATTATTCTTCATATTGATATAGCTGATGGAGAAAAAAGACCAATAACTACGTTTACAAATCGTCAGAGTGCTAAAAGTTTTATGTTTAAAGTAGTTGAAGAATATGAGTTATGTCAAAAACTCACTGGCTTATATCCAACAAAAAATAGCTGCTTTAATTATACCATTAAACAATGTTTTGGTGCTTGTGTGAATAAAGAAACTCCAGAAGCTTATAATAATCGTGTACAACAACTTATTGAAAAATATAGTTACGAAAATAAAGACATGATAGTTGTTGACAAGGGTAGAGATATCGATGAACGAAGTGTCATTTACATACAAAACGGTGTATTTAAAGGTTTAGGTTTCTTTGATTTAAATTATCAAATCACAAATATCGAAGTGCTTCAATCTATTATTACTCCTATGGAAAACAATAGAGACACACAGCATATTATTCAGAGTTATTTAAGGCGGAATAAACGTTTAAAAATCATAAAACTACCTTCACAATGAAATTAAAACTTTCTTTGCTTTTTATTTTTTGTGCGCTACTTTCATATTCACAATCCGGATTTAATATCAAAGGCTTACAAGTTACTCGTGGTGATTTAGAACAAAACATATTCAACAAAGACACTACTGCTAGAGCTTTAGTTATTTACGAAAAGGGTAATAGTTTTGTGGATAAAAACTCTTATAAACTCAATACTGAAATACATCGAAAATTAAAGATTTTTAAAAGAACAGGATTTGACAAAGCTACCGAAGAAATCTATTTATACAAAAGTGAAAATGGAAAGAAAGAAAAAGTAAAAAACATAAATGCGACTGTATATAACATTGAAAATGGTGATGTTAAAACTGTAAAATTATCTACTAAAAATATTATTGATGAAGTCTACAATGAGAGATATGACATTATTAAATTCACCTTTCCAAATATTAAAGAAGGAAGTGTAATTAACTATAGTTATGTCATTGAATCACCTTTTATGTTTAACTATAAAACCTGGAGATTTCAAGATGATATTCCTAAATTATATAGTGAGTATAATGCTAGTATTCCTGGTAATTGGGAATATCACATTAAACTAGTTGGTGAACAAAAACTCGTTATAAACGATGTGAATTCTGTCACTAATTGTCTTGATGGAGGCAATGGAGCATACGCAAGTTGTAGCAATTATAGGTATGCCATGAAAGATGTTCCTGCTTTTATTGTTGAAGACTATATGACCACAACACAAAACTATCTTTCAAGAATAGAATATGAACTAAAAACTTTTAGAGGCTTCGATGGCACAAAAGAACACTATACAAAATCTTGGAAGTACACAGATAACGAAATAAAAAAAGGAACAGATTTTGGTAATCAACTCAAGAAACTAAATATTACTAGAGATCTTCTTGATCTAAGTATAACAGAAGAGCAAAATACACTTGAAAAATCAAAGCTCATTTACAATTATGTTCAAGAAAATTATGCCTGGAATGAATCATTTATACTATTTGAAGACGTATCATTAAAAACACTATTAAAAGAAAAGTCTGGAAACGCATCTGAAATTAATATTTTACTTCACAACTTATTAAAAGATAATGGTATCAATGTAAAACCGTTATTGATTTCAACAAGAAACAAGGGTTTCATTACAAAATTATTCCCAAATATCTCTGAATTTAATTATATGATTGTATCTGCTGAAATTGAAGGTAAATCTTATTTACTTGATGCTACAGACGACTTCCTCAGTTTTGGTCAAATCCCTTTTAGGTGTTTAAATAGTTATGGTAGACTTATTGACCTTAAAAATGAGAGTACTTGGCATGACATTAATGTTGACAAAACTAGTATTATCAGTTATAGAGGTGAACTTGACATAGATATTGATGGTAATATCGCTGGTCATTTTGATTTAAAAGCAAATGGCTACCATGCTTTGTCAAGAAAAAAAAGATATCTTAATAATAATGAAAATTTCATAAAAAACTTAAGTGATACTTACAACTCTGTAGACTTTAAATCATATAGTATTTCAACCCTAAGTAAGATAGATCCAGAATTTAATGCTGAATTTGACATTGAAAAAACATCAGATATCATTGGAGATATTATTTACATAAATCCATTTCTTTTTCCTTTTTTTACTGAAAACCCATTTAAACTCCAAGAGCGAAGTTATCCTGTTGATTTCGGATATAAAGATTCTTATAGCTATATGCTGAAACTTAATATAGATACTAGTTATACGATTAAAGAAGTCCCAAAAGAATTAAATTTAGCACTACCAAATAATTCTGGTAGCGTCACATCAAACTTTATGGTTAATGATAATACGATCATAGTTATTTTTAAACTCACCTTTAACGAATCTATTTATAATGCGTCTTATTATGTCTATTTAAAAAAATTAATGGATCGTGCAATTAACATTCAAAAAAATTCAATAATTGTATTAGAGAAAAAAGAATAATCTTTTTAGTACTTTTGATACAATGAGCAAACTAAAACCCAGAGCTACTTGGAAAAATAAACTTCATGAAATTATTTATGAGGCAGATACACCTGCTGGTAAATTATTTGATGTTGTCCTACTTGTTTTTATTTTAGCCAGTATTGTTTTAGTGATGCTAGAAAGTGTCAATTCAATTGATGCCAAATATCACAGAGTATTATACTATGGTGAGTGGATTGTTACCATATTATTTTCTATTGAATATATAGCTAGAGTCATTACAGTTCGCAAACCATGGAAGTATGTTTTTAGTTTCTATGGAATAATCGACTTGCTTTCTACAATACCAATGTATTTATCTTTTGCATTAGCTGGTTCTCATGCATTAGTTGCCTTAAGAGCCTTGCGCCTATTACGTGTGTTCAGAATCTTAAAATTAGCACGTTATTTAGGAGCTTCGAATCAACTTGCAAATGCTATAAAAGCTAGTAGAGCTAAGATTGCAGTATTTCTTTTTGCAGTGGTTATTGCTTCAATAATCTTCGGAACTATTATGTACCTAGTAGAAGGTGAAGAACACGGTTTTACAAATATCCCTAAAAGCGTCTATTGGTGTATTGTTACACTTACTACAGTTGGATTTGGAGATATTGCTCCCGAAACACCAGTTGGACAGTTTATAGCTGCAATAATTATGATTATGGGTTATGGTATTATTGCTGTTCCTACAGGAATTGTATCTGCTGAATATACTAAAGCTGCTGCAGATGATGATGTGAATAATATTTCTGACGAAGAGCATGTTAACCTCAATACACAATCCTGTGTTAATTGCCTAACAGAAACGCATCAGGATGGCGCAGAATTTTGTCATAAATGCGGTTGCGAATTAAATCATGACTAAAATTCTTATCTCTATTGTTGGTCCGACAGCTATTGGTAAAACAGCACTAAGTATTAAGCTTGCACAACATTTTAATACTGAAATCATATCTGCAGATTCAAGACAGTTTTATAAAGAAATGCAAATTGGCACTGCAGCTCCTACTCCATCTGAACTAGCTTCAGCAAAACATCATTTTATTCATCACAAATCTATTGAAGATAGTTATAGTGTTGGTGATTTTGAAAAAGAAGCCATAAAGACCTTAGAGATTCTATTTGAAACTAAAGACATTGTTATAATGGTAGGTGGTTCTGGGCTATATGTAGATGCTGTAACTAAGGGATTAGACGAGTTTCCGAATGTAGACCCAAGTATCAGGATATCATTAAATGACATACTAAGTTCTAATGGCATAGAACCTTTACAGGAACAATTGAAAGCTTTAGATCCAAAGTCATACGAAACTATCGCTATTGATAATCCACATCGACTAATAAGAGCTCTGGAAGTTTGCATTGGAAGCAAACAACCTTATTCTTCCTTTTTAACGTCTAAGAACAAGACAAGATCTTTTAAAACTCTTACTATTGGCTTAACAGCAGAACGTGACCTCATATACGATAGAATTAACAAACGTGTTGACAATATGATGAATGAAGGCTTTCTTGATGAGGTTAAAGGCTTACAATCTAAACAAAAATTGAATGCTTTAAATACAGTTGGTTACAAAGAATTGATTAAGTTTTTAGACAATGAATGGACTTTAGATTTTGCAGTATCTGAAATTAAAAAGAATACAAGACGCTTTGCAAAACGACAATTAACTTGGTTTAAAAGAAATACAGACACCTTGTGGTTTGATTATAAAATCAATATCGAAAACGTAATTAAAGCTATTAAAGAACTGAAATAGAGCTTTCTAGATTAGAAATTTAAATAAAATGCAAAAGAGACTATTATTCAATTAATTAAAACTATTTTTGCGGCTTAAATAAATATATATTTTATTATGAGTAAAGGTACCGTAAAATTTTTCAATGATTCAAAAGGATTTGGATTCATTACAGAAGATGACAACAACAAAGAACATTTTGTACACATTTCAGGTTTAATTGACGAAGTTCGTGAAGGAGATGCAGTAGAATTTGATTTAACTGAAGGAAAAAAAGGATTAAACGCAATTAACGTAAAAGTTATCTAATACATTAATTCGTTTTTTAAAACTTAAGCCTATCATTCAATGATAGGCTTTTTTTATGGCAAAAAAAATCCAGCTAAAAAGCTGGATTCATTTTTTATAATAAATAAGTATTAGTCGTCTTGGCTAACTACCAATCTAAAGCCTTCACCATGAATATTTAAAATTTCGACTTCAGGATCAAGTTTTAGATCTGTCTCTTATACACATCTCCGAGCCCACGAGACAGGCAGAAATCT
>OJDV01000447.1_pt1 | contig 14614 bp, 15 predicted proteins | sample 1592911 | NCBI WGS metagenome assembly OJDV01 (sample SAMN05416860, study PRJEB24817) | seawater metagenome | isolation source: Sea water | place: Canada:Atlantic | collected 2013-11 | reverse complement strand
TTTCTGCCTGTCTCGTGGGCTCGGAGATGTGTATAAGAGACAGACTATATACCAGTCATCTGGTGTTGTGGTACCCAGTTGCATGCCAATAATATTATTGGTTGAATTATTGTTGAGATTAAAACTTTGAGTGGTTACTTGTAGGTTCAAAGCATTAAATCGGTTTTCTATAAAGGTTTTAGCAGAGTTATTATCATTGCTTCCTGAAACCCTTGACCAAGAGCTTAGAGTGACTATGTCTGACAACCATGTACTTGGATTTACCTCATTAACAAGGTTTTGAAACTCATTTGAACCTCTAAATTTTGTAGGTTCTGATGTATATTCTTTTATGTTATTAAAGTCATCTAAGGAGATAACTTGTATATGATTGCAATGAGATTTTTCGCAATTTATGGCTTGATTAATTAGATGATAGCCATGAAATGAAGCCAATATATTGAGTGATTTAATCTCTTTATAATGGGCTCTTATTATTTTTAATTCGCTTTTATTATGGGTTTTAAGTGATCTTTGTAAATCGTTTAATGAATTTGTACAAAATAACGTTTTATCGCCAAATGGATATTGACTAGAAATATTAAAATTTGACAATTGACTTTTATCTGCTAGATAGCAGGTTTCATCTGCAAAGGTACTTTGTGGAATTGACAAATAAAAACCAAAAACAAATAGTAGTTTCATATCAACGAAGCGTTAAATAAAAATAGGATTATAACACCAATGCTTATAAATCAGTAGTCATCTAGTTGGTTCACAAGTATTATTAAATGCCAAACTAGAATAAAAATTTCTATTCCAGTCTGACATTTCTACCAGAATTTATTATTCAGGTGATTCTTCTTCTATTTGAAATAGCGCACCAAGATTAATGGTTCCATGAACATCAGGTTCTTGTACATCTTGGTTGTTGCTGGCATCTCCTGGGTTTAAGTTGGATGCGGTATCATCGGGTGGAAATAACACCAAGGTTTGAAGAAATGCTTGAATTTGTGCTTGACCGCGTTCAGATAATCTTTCATAACGCCTCTTACTTTGTTGTGCATCACCTCCATGTCTGCGTATAACTGAGTCTAAATTGATACTCCTGCCATCATGACCATAAGGCGCTGTTGATCCAACACCCCACAATGGTTCAGTGACAAACTCAGTGACTACCGATCCATCGAAGTCACGCTCATGAAAAGCTGGTCCAAGGTCATGGCGTTTAAGATCCGAAAATATGTTTTCAACTAAAAATGGTTGCTCTTGAGGCAGTAATTTTGGATAAGCTTGTCCATCGTCAACAATATCAAAACGGGTTGATGCTGTCGCGTATAAATCATTGAAAATACCTTTTACAGGGTCATAAACCGTTTCTACATCTGCAACCCTTCGATCTGAATCAATTCTTAAATTTTGTGTGTGGCAACCCAGACACCCAATCTGTTGCATGAGTTGTTGACCTCGACGGGCTTCGCCTGTCACTTTATATTGCCCAGGTTTAAAATAATTCAATAAGTAAAACTCCATGTGATCAACCACTGCTGGGTTGATTTCTGATGTTATTCCATCTTCATCAGGATCTTCAGATGCATCACAGGCAACCGGTCTTTCAAAATTATCTTTACTTGGATCATAAACAAATCCTGAAGGTGAAGTTTGTATTTGAGGGTTTTGTGGATCTGTTGCATTACATAAAACAGGGTCCCACGCTTGAAGTCCCATTTCATCTTTAAATGCACCCATTATAAATTCACGAATACTGGCTGTACCACCCTGATGAAAAAACGGTTTAACCCGTAAATCCGCATCAACTCCATCAATCTCTGATGAGTCAACTTCACCATCACCATTAACAGTAATTCGCCCAAATCGAACACCTTTTACCCTTAATGACCTGGTTTGACTAGTGTTTGTAGAAAGGGCTTGGTCTACAGTTTCTTGCCTTAATTGCCGAAGCTCCGTAGTCATTTCATCTGCCAATTGTTCAATCAATCCAAGTCCAAACAAATGTGGTGCATCACGGCTATCAGGGCGGGTCACTACATCACCACCAAACCCAGCCGATCCTTTTGGCCTGCCATGACAAGAAGCACAACTATCAGATAACCCTGCACCAATGGCTCTGTTTGTTGTTATGTCTCCATCTGAAAAAATATTGACTCTTGGTCCATGGCCTTCAGCCAATGTAAACTTTCTTTGAAATAATTGTCGTCCCCTGCGTATTGAGCGTGCCGGGTCTCTTTTAATTAAATAAACCGCAGATCCCTCTGTGTTTTCATCCCCATGGCCTGTACCAATTTGATCTTCTAGACTTTTAATGATGCAACCATTGGGAATATCTTGACCATCAATACCAGCCTGATCACATTCAACCAATTGTGACCATGTGTATGTTGAATAAAGACTGCATATGATAAATGTAATGGGTATTTTTTTTCTTATATTCATTGTTCTTCTCTTTTATGATGACACTTTCATTGTTATTTTAGAATGTGTACAAAAAACGGATTAAATAAGGACATAAAATTAAGGTTTGGTTATATTTTAGTTAATAAAGCATTATTTCATTGAAGAAAATACATTATATATCAAAAGGATATAATGATTGAGTTCAAATAAAGTAAGAAATGGGAATTTAATGATAACTTAACGAAGCTGATATCAATAGAGAGGTTTTATTTCAGTTTGGATCAAAAATAAGCGGGTATCAAACTCTAATTGATGGTATTCAGGTAGCATGTGTTGGCACAATTGATAAAAAGCTTTGTCGTGTTGTTTTTCTTTTAGATGGGCCAGTTCGTGTACGACAATCATATTGAGTAAAGCCAAAGGTGCTTTTTTGAAAAATGTACTTACACGTAATTCATTTTTTATTTTAACTTTATTACCTTGCACCCTTGGCACATAACTGTGTAACCCTAGGGCATTGTTAATAACATGAATTTTTCCATCGTAAATCACTTTACTTAAAGGTGGTGATTTTTTCATGTACTGATTTTTAATTTGCATGGCATAATTGCGCAAATTTTTATCGGTATAAATATCATGAGGGTCAGGGTATTTTTTTAATAAAAATGTGCCTAGCGAATTTTGATCAAGCATTCTTTGAACTTGGTCTTTTATGCTTTGTGGATAAGCATTAATGTAGGATATTGGATCAATCATTTAATTTTTAAATTAAAACTCTTCTTCAGCATCATATGTGAATGCTCCAAGCATAGTCAGGTAATCGTCTTTATAGATATTTGAAACTTTTGAACTGTATTCATATTCATACAATAACACGACCCAAGTGACATCCATCAGGTGTTTCTTTTTGGCTTTGCTCATCAAATTTTCAATATAGGATTCAGAATAGGAACAGGCACTGACTGCGTCTCTGATTTTTATGGTGCCTTGCATGGCTCCATTTGTCTCTAAATATTCAGGTAAAAAGTAACGCACTTTAAAGTTTTTAGACCATTGATTTCTTGCCCTAGTATTGTTCTTTGTGAATGTTTCTTCAAAATAGTCATCGGGAATATCAGCATAAGGGTGTGTAGAAACCCAAATGGAAACCTTGTTTTTCTTTTGAAATAAATGGCCTTTATCAGTAGCTTTGTTTTTAGTCTTCATGTAAATATCAATGTTTAACTCATGTATTATATAGGTAAGTACCGATAAAATTAAACTTGTACAACTATTTAACTTTATTATATGGCAAGAACTGTAGACCCTGGTTTTAATAGAAATCGACCGTAGTTGGTGTTTTCTTCAAACTTTGTTATGATAAAGAAACTAGATTGATTAAAAAGGGTTGAATGATGAATAATATGACGCGAAATATCATAGCAGTAATATTTGGATTGATTATAGGAATGGTGGTTAACATGGGCATTGTCACTGTAGGGCCATCAATAATACCGCCTCCAAGCGGTGTTGATATGACCAATATGGAAGGCCTAAAAGAAGGCATGAAATTATTTGAACCGAAAAACTTTTTGTTTCCATTTTTAGCCCATGCTCTTGGTACATTTGTTGGTGCTTTTGTAGCAGCCAAGATGGCGGCTAGCCATTCAATGAGATGTGCCATGATTGTTGGCTTTGTTTTTTTACTAGGTGGATCAATGATGGTTTACATGGTCGGTGGGCCAATGTGGTTTATTGCGGCTGACTTAGTTCTTGCTTATCTACCAATGGGTTATTTGGGAGGATTATTAGGTGGAAAAAAAGATTCTTAAGTTTAGAGTTTTTTCCAATCACAGTTAATATATAAATGATAAAAATTTATGTTGTTGCATTAATCACTATTTCTTTCACCTCAATGGCGCAAGAAAAGCTACACGAGAAAAATGTTATGTCAGTTTCAGGAGTATTCGAAATCACCTTAGAACCACAATCAGATGCATCAGCTCCTGTTGGAAGAATGACACTATCAAAAATCTATTCAGGTGGTCTTGTCGGTAAAGGAATTGGGCAAATGATAAGTAAAAGAACAGAGGGTGGGGCTGCTGTATATTCTGCAATTGAAGAGTTTGAAGGCATTGTAGGTGGAATAAAAGGCTCTTTCACTTTGTTTCATACTGGCTTTATGTCGGCTGATAAGCAAGAACTCAAGATTATTATAGTCGAGGGCTCAGGCACTGATGGGCTAAAAGGGATTCAGGGGAACTTATCAATAACCCAAGAAAATGGCGTTCACTATTATGAACTCGAATATAGTCTTTAATCATATAACAAGCAATAAATATAGAAAAAACTTATGTTAGAAACAATATTGATATTAAATACACTTTGGTTTTTCATGGGCTTTAATGTGTTTTCGATACGCAATAAAATCTTTGCAAAATTATTGGTGCCTAGGAAACACAGAAATACGCCTGTATTTGATATTTTGGCTGAATCTGGGCGTTTTCTGGGTGGTTTTAATTTTGCTTTTGCTATCTGTAACATCCTTTTATTATTGAATTTAGATGTCTTTCCCAGTAATGAACAAAGGGCTATTTTGTTGTTTGTTTTCGCTGTAGCCCATGGATCTCAATTTATTTTTAATGTGCCTGTGGCCATTCAGAATAAACGCGGAGGTGGTGCATGGCAAGTGTTAAAGGGCACGATGTTGTTTATTTTTATTACCGATTTTACTTTAATGTTACTCAACCTAATTTTAGCTGCAAGTTTATACTTTTAATTAATTGTTATTTGGTTATCAAAATCAATCAAATATAATCCCAAATATGGCTTCGTCTTGCCATTGTCCACCGAGTTTACAAAATTGTCTTAAATGCGCTTCTTTTTCCATGCCTAATTTTGTCATGATATTGGATGAGGCCGTATTTTCAGCCACACAATAAGCAACAACTTTATGGGGTTTTATTTCTTTTTTAACAAAATTTAAGACACATTTTGCCGCTTCTGTTGCATAGCCTTTACCCATGGCTTGGTGGCCCAATCGCCAGCCCATTTCTACGGTATCATTTTCAATAGATTCATAACAAAAACACACCATGCCGATATATTCATTGGTTGTTTTTAATCGTAATCCAAATAAAACCCAGTCAGATTCGTTGCCACTCCAATCTTTGGCACATTTTTTGGTTTTTTCTGTAGTTTCTTCAATCGAAACAGGATCACGAATGTATCGCATGATTTCTGCATCCATTTCATGTTGTACATTGAATTCTATATCAGCCTCATTGAATTTCTTAATGTTTAATCGATCTGTTGATAAGTCAAGTGTATTGATGGCTTGGATTATCTTATTTGTTGTTTGTGGTGTTTTATCATTCATTCGTTAAGTTTAACTGATTGTTAATATGATGAAGAATAAATAAATTGAAAATTTTTAATATTTTATAAAAATAGGGTTGCTTTTAATTTTCATTGTGCTAAATTGCAAAACATGAATTTTAAAAATAACTTTTTTAGATTCATACTTTATAACGATGAGGCGAGAGACAGGCTCGATGACCCTCAGGCAAATATTACGATTAATCCTTATCTAATTAGTGCCAAATCCTGACCAAAATCATTTGGTAAATATAAAGAGAGCATTATGAATACAATACAACACTCTAAAACTATTCCTTCGTTCCATTCTGCGGACACACTCAATAATTGTTTTAAATTAATTGATACACCTATTTGTGTTTCAATGTATTGTTCTATGTGCATGTCAAATATGCAATAGTCTTTAAATCTTAATATCTAACTTAACTTAACTAAAAAACTAAGATTTTCAGGCCATTGCTGATGATAGGCATACCTGTGTATCCTTTCATTTAAATATTGTCTGAATCTCGATAAATGAAATTATCTCAGGAGATACAAAATGACAACAAATTATCATTTCGATACATTACAACTACATGCTGGCCATGAGCCTGATGCAGCCACTAATTCTCGCGCTGTGCCAATCTACCAAACCAGTTCTTATGTGTTCAATAACTCAGACCATGGCGCCAATTTATTTGCACTAAAAGAATTTGGCAATATTTATACACGTATCATGAATCCAACCACCGATGTATTTGAACAACGCATTGCTGCATTGGAAGGCGGTGTAGCAGCAGTCGCCGTGGGTTCAGGTCAAGCAGCCCAATTTATTGCCTTGAACAATATATTAGAAAGTGGAGACCATTTTGTCTCATCCCCATTTATCTATGGTGGCAGTTATAATCAATTCAAAGTGGCTTTTAAAAGGCTTGGCATCAAAGTGGATTTTGCCGAGTCAGATTCTGCATCAGATTTAGAGGCACAAATTACAGAAAAAACCAAAGCCATTTATCTAGAGACCATTGGTAACCCTGGTTTTAGTGTACCTGATTTTGAAGCCGTATCTCAATTGGCAAAAAAATATGATATTCCATTGGTTGTAGACAATACATTTGGTGCAGGTGGATACTTGTTTAAGCCATTACAACACGGAGCCAATGTGGTGGTTGCTTCAGCCACAAAATGGATTGGTGGCCATGGGACTTCAATTGGTGGTGTGATTATTGATGGCGGTAATTATGATTGGAACAATGGTAAGTTCAAAGCCTTTTCTGAACCATCTGAAGGTTATCATGGATTGGTCTTTGGTGATGTGTTTGGGAAAAACAATGGATTAGGCTTACCAAATGTGGCTTTTGCCATTAGGGCTAGAGTAGAAGGTTTGCGTGATTTTGGACCAGCCTTGAGCCCATTTAATTCTTTTCAACTAATTCAAGGATTAGAAACCTTATCTTTGCGCGTTGCCAAAACAGTTGAAAATGCGTTGGATATTGCCCATTGGTTGGAATCTCATCCACAAGTAGAAAGTGTTAATTATCCTGGATTGGTTTCTAGCAAGGCGCATTTTAATGCAACCAAATACCTCAAGAATGGCTTTGGTGGGGTATTGTCATTTACCGTTAAAGGCACATTAATTGACACCAAGACATTTGTCGATTCATTAAATCTTATCAGTCATTTGGCCAATGTCGGTGATGCCAAGACATTAATTATTCACCCAGCCTCAACCACCCATCAGCAGTTAAATGAAACTGAGCAACTTGCATCAGGGGTCTTACCAAACCAACTTAGATTATCAATAGGAATAGAACATGTTACAGACATTAAAAACGACTTACAACAAGCCTTTGAAGGCATCGAGAAAAACGTTAAAACAAGAAACGTTGCATAATCACAGTTTTAAGCTACATGAACCATTCGAACTTGAATGTGGTGAAATATTTAAGAATTTGACCATAAGTTACAGTACTTATGGTCAATTAAACAAAGCTGCCAGTAATGTTATTTGGGTCTGTCATGCTTTAACTGCTGATTCTAATCCTCAAGATTGGTGGGGTGGTTTAGTTGGTGAAAATGATATCTATAATCCAAAGGATCACTATGTTGTTTGTGTTAATATTATAGGTTCAGCCTATGGCTCAACATCACCATTAAATTGTGATTTAGACAAACGATATAAGTCTTTTCCACACATCAGTATTCGAGACAATATTGCGGTCTTCTCACAGTTAAAACAATATTTAGGCATCAATAAAATAAATACCTTGATTGGTGGATCAATGGGCGGCCACCAAGCGATGGAATGGGCCATCAGCGATAAGGATGTTTGTGAACACTTGATCTTACTGGCAACCAGTGCAGTGATGACTCCTTGGGCAATTGCATTGAATCAATCTCAGAGATTGGCGATTCAATCTGATCACAGTTGGGGGTTAAAACATGAAAGTGATGCAAAGGCTGGACTCAAAGCAGCGCGCAGTATTGCCTTATTGAGTTATAGAAATAATCAAGCCTATAATAACACTCAAAAAGATGCATTTGCGTTTGGTAAAACAAGCAAAGCTGTCAGTTATCAAAATTACCAAGGCGATAAATTGGTTAAAAGGTTTAATGCTTATAGTTATTATGCTTTAACAAAAACCATGGATTCTCATGACGTCGGCAGAGGCAGGGGTGGAATTAATAAAGCTTTGCAATCTATCAAGGCCAATACCTTGGTTCTATCCTTGTCATCCGACTTGCTGTTTCCTATTGAGGATTCTCAGCAACTGGCTGAACATATACCTCATGCAGAGTTAAAAGTTATAGATTCGGATTATGGTCATGATGGGTTTTTAATTGAGACAGATAAAATCAGCCAGTGTATTCAAAAGTTTTATCATAAATACGCAAAAGCACAGAATCAGGAAAGCATTGGTTTGTTTGGTTTTGGCTGTGTTGGTCAAGGGTTTTATCAATTGCTGAATCAATCTCAAATGAAATCGCAAGTTAAGTTTGTTGCAATAAAAAATGAGTTTAAAGCACGCAAGACAGGACATTCTTTGTTTACAACCGACCATTCTCAGTTGTTTCAAAATCCACAAATCAAAACCATTGTAGAAGTGATAAATGATCACAGACAAGCACAAAACATTGCAGATATCGCTATTAAAAACGGGCAAAATTTAATCACAGCCAATAAAAAAATGGTGGCAAAGAACTTGGCTAAAATCATTAATTGGAACCAGGAAAGTGGGGCTTCAATATTATACGAAGCAGCAGTCGGTGGATCTATCCCTATCATTAGAAACCTAGACAGTTATTTCGATTATAAAAGTACAAATCATATTGTTACCATTATTAATGGTTCAAGTAATTATATTTTGACCCAAATGTTTAGCAACAATTGCAGCTATAAAGATGCATTGATACAAGCCCAAGAATTGGGTTTTGCTGAATTAGATCCAATTGATGATGTGGGTGGTTTTGATACCAAATACAAAGCGGTGATCATGGCAGTTCATGGCTTTGGTTTACTCTGTCATCCCAGTGCAATTCATAATTTTGGTATACAAAACATTGGTTTAACAGACATAGAATTTGCCAAAAAGCATGGTTTCAAGATCAAATTACTATCGAAAATTCAACGAATAGGGGATAAGAGCATAAGCATAACCGTTATGCCTGAGTTTGTAGCAAGCGGTGGTGAGTTAGCAAAAACTGACGATGAAAACAACCTGGTAATCGTTAACAACAATGGCACTGATTTTCTGTTTAAGGGTGCAGGTGCTGGTAGTGTTGCAACTGGTACTGCTGTTTTGTCTGATTTGGTTGCCAGTGAGAAAAATTACCGGTATGACTATCATGTTGATAAGCACACTAAGTTGAATAATGATTTTATGATAAAAGTGTATATTAATAAAACTGGACTGCTTGATAAAATAAAAGGTAATGTCATTGAACAAACTGAGGCATATGTAATCGCAGAAATGAATTACCAAGATTTACTCGAATTGAATCTTAAAAATCAATTTGTTGCCATTATTGAATAAAATAATGAGAAGAAGAAAAAACATGAAAAATAAAAATTTTGAAACCCAAGCCATAAAAACGCAAATACAGCGATCACAATTTTTGGAGCATTCTAGTCCTTTGTATTTAAGTTCTAGCTTTGTATTTGAGGATGCTGAAGACATGCGTGCATCATTTGCAGATGAAAAAGAACGAAATATTTACAGTAGATTTTCAAATCCAAACACTTCTGAATTTGTTGAAAAAATCTGTCAGATGGAAGGGGCGGAGCAGGGATGTGCATTCGCTTCTGGCATGGCTGCGATTTATTCGACATTGTCAGCACTTTTAAACAGTGGTGACCACATCGTATCAGCGCGCAGTGTATTTGGTTCTACGCACACACTATTCACAAAATATTTCCCTAAGTGGGACATCACTACAAGTTATTTTGGGGTGACTGAAGTGGATAAAATTGAAAGTTTGATTACGCCTAGTACCAAGGTCTTATTTGCAGAATCACCAACAAACCCAGCGGTGGATGTATTAGATTTAGAGCTATTAGGACAAATAGCTAAGAAACATAATCTGTTGTTAATCATTGATAATTGTTTTGCCACACCGTATTTACAAAACCCGATTAAATTTGGTGCTGATTTGGTCATTCATTCAGCCACTAAATTAATGGATGGTCAAGGCCGCGTATTGGGAGGGGTGACAGTTGGCACCGCTGAATTAATACAAGAAATCTACCTGTTTTCACGCAATACGGGTCCATCATTATCGGCATTTAATGCATGGGTTTTGTCAAAAAGCCTTGAGACGTTGGCCGTGAGATTAGATCGTCACTGTGAAAATGCATTAAAAGTAGCTGAGTTTTTAGAAGAACACGAGAAAGTAAATTGGGTAAGGTATCCGTTTTTGAAATCACACCCACAGTACGAAATTGCAAAAAGACAGATGAAAGCCGGTGGCAATATTGTCGCATTTGAAATTAAAGGTGGTATCGAAAAAGGGCGTCAGTTCATTGATGCCATTAAGATGTGTTCTCTGTCAGCAAATCTTGGAGATACAAGAACCATTGTGACCCACCCCGCTTCAACAACACATTCAAAATTATCTGAAACAGACAGGTTAAATGTTAGTATTACTGATGGATTGGTGCGTGTGTCTGTTGGTCTAGAACATGTGAACGATGTTATTGACGACTTAAATCAAGCTTTGAATTAACACGGAAGTTTTTTTTTGTTTTTAACTACTGATGAATAATGTTATCAAATATCCACCAATAAGTAGCCAAACAAATATTAATAAAGCCAATAACACTGGTTTTAAACCAGCTTGTTTGAATTTGCCTAGGTGTGTTTCCATGCCAAGTGCCGCCATTGCCATGGTTAATAGAAAAGTATCAACGGTGTTAATATTTGTCACCAGTTGCTTAGGTAATAAGTCTAAAGAGTTGAATCCTGCAACAGCAATAAATAATATGGCAAACCATGGCACAATTAATGGGGTTTTGATAGGGTTTGTAGTGTTCTTGACTCTCATTAAGAACAAACCCAGTACCAATAACATAGGAGCGATGAGCATCACTCGTGTCATCTTTACAATCACAGCAGTATCACTAGAAACACTATCAACTGCATCACCTGCTGCCACCACTTGAGCCACTTCATGGATGCTTCCGCCTACGTACAAGCCGTATTGAGTATAATCCATATTCAAGATTCCTGACTTGAACATTATCGGAAATAAAAACATGGACAGGGTGCCAAATAAAACCACTGTTCCTATTGCTATTGCTGTTTTGTGCGGCTCGGACTTTAATACATCCTCAGTTGCAAGTACAGCTGCTGCTCCACAAACCGCACTACCAGATGCAATAAGAATGGCAGTGTGTTTATCCATTTTTAAAAATTTGATGCCTATCAAAACCCCAATGATCATTGTGCTGGTCAACATAATGACTGAAAGGCTTAAGCCTTCTAATCCAATACTGGCTATTTGTTGAAAAGTTATTCGGAATCCATAAAAGATGATAGCAATACGTAACAGTGTTTTTGCAGAAAACAATATGCCAGGTTGCCAAGTACTAGAAATTTTATTTCGTATGGTGTTGGCAAAAATCATCCCTAATAAAATGCCAATGATTAATGGACTGATAACAAGCGATTTTACAAAAGAGATTTTAGAAATATATAGAGCAACAGATGAAATCAATGCTACCAAAGAAACGCCATAGAAAAAACCCAAGGAAAAGTTACTTGGTTCTGTAGAATTGTCTCCACCATTATTAGTCATTGCACGTTCTCATATTTAAGTTGCCCAATCTAATTGTCATAATTGATTCACATTATACGTATTAAACCTTACAAAACAATCATGAATACAGGTTGATATAACTGTTGGCCAAGTGCATATAGGTATTTGATGATTAATTATAGACTTTGGGTTAGAATTAATTTATATATGAATCGCTGTGTGATTATGAGTTGTCCTTTGTGTCTTAATTTAAATACCAAACATTATCACCAAGATAAAATGCGAAACTATTGGCAATGTCAAGATTGTCAATTGGTATTTGTTAAACCTGAAGATTGTTACAGTCCCGACGATGAAAAAGCAGTTTATGACTTGCATGAAAATAATTTTGAAGACTCAGGATACAGAGACTTTCTCAACAGGTTATTGCTGCCATTGACTAAAAAGCTTAAACCCAATGCCAGGGGATTAGATTTTGGCAGTGGACCGGGTCCAACTATTTCGCTGATGATGGCTGAAAATGGATTTAAAGTCAGAAACTATGACCTTTATTATGCCAATAATCCAGATGTGTTTAATCAAAAATATGATTTCATTACGTGTACCGAGGTAATTGAACACTTATACCATCCTCATTTAGAGCTAAATAAGCTTAAAAAAGTGTTAAAGCCGAATGGATTTTTGGGTATTATGACAAAACGGTTGATAGATCATGACAGATTTATCTCTTGGCATTATAAAAATGACCCAACACATGTGTGTTTCTACAGTGATGAAACCTTTGAATTTATTGCCAATTATTGGGGTTTTGATTTGGAATTAGTGAATGCGGATTCGGTTATTTTAAGCCTTTCTCCGTAATTATACCCATGTATAAATACCTTAACAAAAGGGGAAATCGTTGTATTTTTGAATGAAATATTTGTTAAAAATAACACTGAATATTATAAAAATTGAAAATAGTGTTATTGTTTATCGAATATGTCCACATATTGTATTATAATGCGCACGCTAAAAAATAGGTATATCTAGGGTATGAGAAAATTATTGGTTGCAGGAAATTGGAAACTTAATGGTTCTATTGCTATGACCGCTGATTTGATATCTGAGATTATTGAAGGTCTACCTAACGAGAAAAATTTTGATGTTGCTATATTTCCTCCATTTGTTTATTTGCCTTTAGCAAATACATCTGTTGGTAATGCAATTAAGTATGGTGGTCAGACAGTTAGTGAACATGAGTCTGGTGCTTATACAGGTGAAATATCAGCTGCGATGTTGAAAGAATTGGGGTGCCAAATGGTTCTGGTAGGTCACTCTGAAAGACGCAGTTATTATAAAGAAAGCAGTGCAAACATTGCTAAGAAGTTTCAAGCAGCACTAAAACATGGCTTAACACCAGTTTTGTGTTGTGGTGAAACTTTAGAACAAAGAGAATCTGGAGTCACAGAAAAGGTGGTTGCAGATCAAATTAATGCGGTTATTGAATTGGTAGGAATTGAAGGTTTTGCCAATGCAGTGATTGCATATGAACCAGTATGGGCAATCGGTACAGGCAAAACTGCAAGTTCTGAACAAGCTCAAGAGGTGCACGCATTTATTCGTTCTCTTTTGTCATTAAAAAGTGATACAATAGCGCACCTTGTGCCTATCCTTTATGGGGGCAGTGTTAAGGGCAGTAATGCCAAAGAATTATTTTCCATGCAAGACATCGATGGTGGTTTAATAGGTGGAGCCTCGTTAACCAGCGAAGATTTTCTTGCTATATGTCAACAAGCGGATGTATTGTCATCATAAGTGTGATGCAGTAATCCAAAAATGTGAGTTAAAAAAGTATGTCAGTTAATTTATTATTAATATTGTTCGTTTTATTGGTTGTGGCAATGATTGCCTTTATTTTGGTGCAAAAAGGAACAGGAGCTACAGCCGGTTCAGCATTTGGATCAGGAGCATCATCAACAGTATTTGGTGCAAAAGGATCAGGTAACTTCTTGACTAAAACAACCATGTTATTGGCGTTTTTGTTTTTTGCTATCAGTATGTTTATGGCTGTTCAAGCCAGTAAAGAATTTACTGTTGCAGATACAGGCGAAATTGATTTGGGTGTGGTCGGAACATTAGATACTTCAGATTCTGATGTCCCTGAGTTGAAGCCTGATACAAATGACGCAACATTGGATGGCGCAGATGTGCCAACAATCGATGGTGAAGTAGATTCAACTCAAGTTCCTCCTGTTGAAAATGTGGAAGCGTTGTTAAATTCAGCAGAAGAGATTAAAAGTGATGCTGAACAAAAACTTGAAGAAGTAAAAGATGGTGCTGCAGAAGCAATGGATGGAGCCAAAGAAAAAGTTGAAGAAGTCAAAGAAGAAGCTAAAAAAGTTCTTGATGAAGCAGATGGGAAAGTTAAGTAATATATTTATTGATGCTTATTGACTAGGGTCAATTTTTATAAAGCAGTATGGTGGTATATTGCCCGTCATCAATAATTAGTTAGACAGTAAGACAGTTAGTTTTTAGTATTAAGTTTGCCTTAGAGGTTCATCAGTATAGGTCAGAAAATTAGAATGTATAAGTACTGTCTCTTATACACATCTGACGCTGCCGACGATCTACTCTGTGTAGA
>OJDV01000445.1_pt1 | contig 14636 bp, 10 predicted proteins | sample 1592911 | NCBI WGS metagenome assembly OJDV01 (sample SAMN05416860, study PRJEB24817) | seawater metagenome | isolation source: Sea water | place: Canada:Atlantic | collected 2013-11 | reverse complement strand
GAGATTTCTGCCTGTCTCGTGGGCTCGGAGATGTGTATAAGAGACAGTTTAGTAACTTTTCCTTTTTGGGTGACTACCTCTAACACATAAACTCCTGTTTTCCATACTTGAGTATCAATTAATATCTTCCTAGAGGAAACATTATTATTTCTTAATACATTTTGACCTAACACATTAAAAATTGAAATTGACTCCATAATATCATTGCTTTTTACCTCCCAATTATTTGATACTGGGTTGATAAAAAAGATACTATTTTCTATGTAATTATCATTTATACTTAATACTTCTTCAGTGAAATTTTGAGCATAAATTTTAGAACCATCTCCTTTATCTTCAATAAAAACAGCTACATTTTGGCTGTTAACGGGTTTAGTAAATTGAATTCTACTTTTATTAGCAGCATAAGTAGCCATCGGTCTTGTTTCTTCTGCCCAAGCAAAATCACCATTTTCATCTAACTTCAATGCATGTAAGCTTGTTGGAGTAACTCCATTGTCCATACCTTCTTTAATTAGTAATAATGGCAGATCGTTATCTAAATGAAGAAATCCTGCATGTACTTTTTCACTTCCAATAGGAAATATCACTTTTGCTTGATCTGTAAACATTCTAGCACCAGATTCTTTATCAAACTTTTGGATATACTCCCCTTTTTCACTTTGATTGGTGTTGGTATAAGTACACGCTGACCATATATATTGAGAACCATCTTCATAAGAAATTTTAGTATCCATTTCATAATCTGTTTGATTGGTATCGAAATCTGAACCGTTGATTCCCCATGGCAATGTACCATCAGCATCTAATCGTTGTAAAAAAGAATCGAAGCGATTACCAGGACTAGCTTTATACCCTATATAAACTACATCACCATCTTGTAATCCATCATACGTCGTGTTAAATACAGTACCATAATCTGCTAATTGTGTAGGATTAGCCCATTGAGATTCTCCTAAAACACTATACCGCTGTCCATAAAGAATAGAATTTATTCCAAAGGTCAAACTATGAAAAACCATTATATAACCTCCATCAGAAAGCTCAAATATATTTGCAGGCACTGTATCGTTCCCTCCTTCTTCTATAGATTGAGTAGTTCCCCAAATAGCGGCACCTGAAGCATCAAACTTTTGCATCAAACCTTCAGTTCCAGGCCACCAAGAAACAATTGTTTCTCCATTTGATAATGGCAGAATTGTAACAGAATATCCAGAACCTACTTGAGTTCCATTTGGACCCCATAAGTGGTTACCTGCATCATCCAATTTAAATACAAAAGCGGGTTCTCCACCTCCAGTTCCAGTAAGACCGATATAAAGATTACCATCATTATCTGTAACTATACTCCAAATCACAGTAAAGGTACTCATAGGTATGGCATCACTAACCAAAATCCCATTACTACCTAATAATTGCGTGCCATCAACATCTAAAATTTGCAGTCTTAATTCGTAATTTGTAGGTGCGGCAACAGATTCCCAAAACACTACATAAGTTTTACCATCTATTGCACTTAGGGCTTTCATATCTCCTCCTTCTGAATCCACCACCAAGGTGTTTACATCCGTGTCTTCTGTCCATTGTGCATTCACATTAATTGCTGCAAAAAATGTGAATATGATCAAAAAATAGTTTTTTAAAGTTCTCATGTTTTTTGGTTTAAGAAATTAATAGCTAATCCTTTACAAAAAGTTTAGATTATAGTACTCACAAATTACATCATATTATCAATATGAAAAAATTTCAAGTATTTTTGTTTTTACTTTCTCTGAAGAAGGAATCATTGTTTTTTCAAGTGCTGAATTTAAAGGAATTGCAGGCATATTTTCACTACCAATTACCATTACAGGTGCATCTAAATCCTTAAAACATTCTTCTTGAATCCTGCCTTGCAAAGCCCTAGAAAAACTATTTTCTGAAGGTTCTTCAGTAACCACTAAACATTTACCACATTTTCTAACCGAATTAAAAATGGTTTTATAATCTATGGGATGAAGCGTTCTTAAATCGACTATTTCAATTTTATCTTGCATCCCTAATGCTGAGGATGCATTCATAGCCCAATGTACTCCCATTCCGTAGGTAACAATGGACAATGTTTCTTCCTCTTCTTGTTTCCAAATTTCTTGTAATACCCACGCTTTTCCGAAGGGTAATATATAATCTTCAGAAGGTTCTACCGAAGTGGCTCCTTTTGTTCCAGGAACTTTACTCCAATACAAGCCTTTATGTTCTAAAATCACTACTGGATTTGGGTCATAATAAGCAGCTTTCATCAAGCCTTTTAAATCGGCTCCATTACTAGGATAGGCTATTTTAATTCCTCTAATATTAGCTACTACGCTTTCTACAGAAGAGGAATGATAGGGACCGCCACTTCCATAAGCACCAATAGGCACTCTTAAAATCATAGACACGGGCCATTTACCATTCGATAAATAACAAGATCTACTAACTTCCGTAAATAATTGATTTAATCCCGGCCAAATATAATCTGCAAATTGCACCTCAACAATAGGTTTTAATCCAACTGCACTCATCCCAACCGTACTACCAACAATAAAAGCTTCTTGTATGGCAGTATTAAATACACGATGGTCACCAAATTTTTGAGCCAAGGTTGCTGCTTCTCTAAATACTCCTCCTAATCTTCCTCCAACATCTTGACCATATACCAAACACTCTTTGTGTTTTTCCATCAATTCTTCAATAGCAAACAAGGCACAATCTACCATTACTACCTTTTCGGCATTTTTTGGTGTTCGCTCTCCTACTTCTTCTAATACGGTGGTAGGTTCAAAATCATGGGTAAATAAATCTTCAGGCTTTGGATCCTCCGCTTTTAAAGCTTTTATTAAATCTTTTTTTACGGTTTCGATGGTGGAAGCTTCTATATTTTGAATCTCATCTTTAGAAAAGTCATTCTCCAATAATAAACGCTTCATTTTAGGATAAGGATCTCTGCTTTTAGCCTCTTCCAAATCATCTCGATACCACTCCATTCGTACTCCAGAAGTATGGTGATTTAACAAGGGAACTTTAGCATGAACTAAAAAGGGTCTTCTTTCTGTCCTGATGGTTTCTATTACTTTTTGGATCGTTAAATAAGACTCTTCAAAATCGGTTCCATCAATAGAGATAGCTTCCAGTCCTTTAAAACCTTTTGCATATTCAAAAGCATCTTGAGCTCTTGTCTCTTCAGCAGTTGCAGAAATATCCCAACCATTATCTTGAACCAGATATAAAATAGGAAGTTGCTTTAAAGCAGCCATTTGAAAAGCTTCGGCTATTTCCCCTTCGGTTACGGAAGCATCTCCCAACGAGCAAACCGTAATAGGACGGTCTTTATCAAGCGTATGAAAAATTTTGGATTCAGATTTAGAATCTACCAATTCTTTATACTGCATCCCCATTGCCACTCCTGTTGCAGGTATCGTTTGCATTCCGGTTGCAGAACTTTGATGAGGAATTTTTGGTTTATCATCATCTTTTAAACTAGGATGGCAATAATAGGTTCTTCCACCAGAAAAAGGATCGTCTTTTTTAGCCAATACCTGAAGCATTAACTCATAAGGAGTCATCCCTATAGCTAATAACATCGAATCGTCCCGATAATATGGAAAGGCATAATCTTGAGGTAATAATTGCATCCCTACAGCAGTCTGAATTACTTCATGACCTCTTGAAGTTGCATGAACATATTTAGAAACCTCCTTAAAATTAGCCTCATATTCCTCTGTCATCGCTTTCGCGGTACAAAGGTTTGAAAACGCTTTTTTTAATATATTTTTATTGATATTTTTCAATATAAGTATCTTCTTTTATCACTCTGAACTTGACTCAGAATGTTTTTAATCTTACTATCATTATGAAACCGGAACCATCCAACCAAATACATCTTCCGCTTCTCCAATCTTAATCTTGTTTAAGGTGTTATTTATATCTTCAGCAACGGGACTTTCATCGGAAACATGGATGATACCCTCATCGGTTCCTATTTCTTGAATGTATGCAATTCCTATAGCAGTTCCGGTACCAAAAGCTTCCTCTAAGGTTCCATCTTCTGATGCTTCTTTAACTTCATCTATCGTAATGGAGCGTTCTTCTACTTCAAAGCCTTTATGTCTCAATAAATCGATCACACTCATTCGTGTAATTCCATCTAAAATATTACCATCTCTAAAAGGAGTTATTATCTTCCCACTAATCTTAAAAAAAATATTCATGGTTCCCACTTCCTGAATGTATTTATGTTCAACAGCATCCAGCCAAAGCACCTGATTGTATCCTTTAGCTTTTGCATTTTCTGTAGGTTTAATTGCTGCTGCATAATTCCCAGCTGCTTTTGCTTCTCCAGTCCCACCAGTTGCGGCACGAATGTATTTTTTTTCAGCAAATAATTTAATTCGTTCGCTAAAATATGGGCCCGCAGGGGAACAAATAATAATAAATTTATAGCTTGTAGCTGCACGCATTCCAATAAAATGTTCATCTGCATACATAAAAGGTCGCAAGTACATGGCACTTCCTTTTTTCTTAGGAATCCACTCCTTATCAAGATCCACCAATTGTTTTAATCCTTCTGAAAAAAGGTCTTCAGGAAAACTTGGCATTCCCATACGATCCGCACTAAAATTAAGTCTTGCTGCATTTTTATTAGGACGAAACAATAGTGGAGTTCCAGTGCTGTCTAATGTAGCTTTCATACCCTCAAAGATAGCTTGTCCGTAATGCAATGCCATGGTTGCTGGATGAGAAGCAATAGTTTGCATGGGTATGATGCGAGGATTGTTCCAAGTACCATTTTCATAATCACAAATAAACATGTGATCTGTAAAAATTTTCCCTAAAGGAATATTATCAAAATCTAGTTCGCTTAATTTTGAATTTTCTGTTTTTGTAATTTTAATATTTTCCATTGCTTTTATTTTGTCTTTAATAAGACTGATATTATTTTATAATTCTCTTTTAGTATCAAAATTCTCTAAATATTCTGCTATTCTCTTTAAAAAGGATCCTGCTAAAAAACCATCTACAATTCTATGATCAAAGGAAAGTGACAAATACATCATATGTCTAATTTCGATTGAATCTCCATCAGGCCTTTCCATTACCTCAGCTCTTTTCTTTATAATACCCGTTGCTAAAATTGCAGCTTCTGGCTGATTGATAATTGGGGTTCCCATTACAGAACCAAAAGTTCCAACATTCGAAATAGTAAAAGTACTTCCGCTGGTATCATCTACTTTTAATTTATTTTCTCTTGCTTTTACAGAAAGTAAATTGATGTCTGAAGCTAATTCTCTTAAATTCTTTTTATCAGCATTTTTTACCACAGGTACAATTAAGTTTCCAGTAGGCAATGCAGTTGCCATCCCAACATTTACATTCTCTTTTACTATAATATTTTTTCCATCTAAACTAGAATTAATCATTGGAAAATCTACAATTGCTTTAGCAACTGCTTCAATAAACAAAGGTGTAAATGTTAATTTCTCATTGTATTTTTTCTGAAATTCAATTTTTGCCTGATTTCTCCAGAGCACCATTTCGGTTAAATCTGCTTCCACATAAGCGGTAACATGAGGAGAAGTATGCTTACTAAAGACCATACGATCTGCAATCATTTGTCGCATTCGATCCATTTCTACAATCTTACCCGTCCCTTTATCAAATTTTAAATCAGGTACTTTAAAGCCACTTTCTGAAGAAACAGGTTGTGCATATTTAAAGGGACGCCCTTCCTCAATATAACTCATTAAATCACTTTTTCTTAAGCGACCTTCTTTACCAGTAACAGGAATTCGAGCTAATTCTTCAAAACTTATATGGTTTTCTTTTGCGATACTAACAATAAGAGGAGAGAAAAATAAATTAGAATTAGCTACCTTAAATTCTCCTTGTTGAATTTTTCGTGATGGTTTTTTAGTTGATTTAGGGCTCGCTTTTAAAGTGTCTTTTTTAGGTGCTTCTTCTTTTTTAGAATGTGAAACTTTCCCATCTGTTTTTATAATCGCAATTGTTTCTCCAATATTGATGACATCATTTTGCTTAAACAACAATTCTGTTACCACTCCTGAAACCAACGATGGAACCTCTGAGTCTACTTTATCTGTAGCTACTTCCAATAAAATCTCATCTTCTTCAATGGTATCGCCTACATTTTTGAACCATTTGATAATAGCTGCTTCGGTAATACTCTCGCCAAGTTTTGGCATTTTAAATTTATAATCGGACATTATCTATTGTCTTTCTTCTTTATTTAATTTAATTTCAGATAAGGTTTTATAAAAATCCTCCTGAATGGGTCTGTCTTTCGGAATCTCTCTAAGAGGTGCTACCGCTCTTAAACTTTCAAAACAATCTGCTGGTAATTGTTGATACAATTTTGTGCCAGCTATTTTCCAATCCATCATTTCATCAGTAACTTCTTTAATTGCTTTGGCAGGATTACCAACAATTAAACTTCTTTTCGGAAAAATGGATGCTGCTTTTACAAAAGCCATCGCTCCAACGATACACTCTTCTCCAATTTCCGCATGATCCATAATAACACTGTTCATACCAATAAGGCAATTAATCCCTAAATTGGCTCCATGAATTATGGCTCCGTGACCCACATGTGCTCCTTCTTTTAAAGTGATGGACTTTCCCGGAAACATATGTACGGTACAATTTTCTTGAACATTCACACCATCCTCTAATATAATCTCTCCCCAATCACCTCGAATGGCAGCACCTGGACCTATATAACAGTTTTTACCAATAATTACATTGCCTGTAACTGCTGCTAAGGGATGCACAAAACTGCTTTCATGCACTACTGGAATATGTCCTTTAAAACTGTAAATCATTGTTTATTTAAATTTCTTCAACGTTTCTTTTGTGAAATCTGATAATACCAAACGTCCACTTATTGCCGCTCGTTCTGCTAATAGTTTATCCCAATCTTCTGTGCCTCTCCAAAATACTTTTTTCATTTCTTTCATAGCATCCGGATTGTACTTACATAAGTTTTCTGCAAAAGTTTTGATAGCATCATCCATCTCATCAGTATTATCAAATACCTGAGCAAATAGTCCTTTTTGCATGGCCCATTCAGCATTATAAAATGTATTGGCATCAATAGCAATTTGTGACATACCACTAAGACCTAATTTTCTCTCTACTGCAGGTCCGACTACAAAAGGTCCAATCCCTACATTTAACTCACTTAACTTAATAGAAGCGAATTTGGTTGCCATACAATAATCGGTTGCGGAAGCAATTCCTACTCCACCACCTACTGTTTTTCCTTGAACCCTACCAATAATAAATTTAGGACACTTTCGCATCGAATTGATCACATTTGCAAATCCTGAAAAGAATAATTTTCCTGTATCAGCATCATTAATACTAATTAATTCTTCAAAACTAGCACCTGCACAAAAAGTACGTTCTCCCCCACTTTTTAATACAATAACTTTTACATCATCATCTTCACCAGCTTTTTTTATGGTATCTGCTAATTGCCCTAAAATTTTTCCAGGCAAGCTATTATGTGCCGGATGAAAAAATTCGATTGTAGCAACTCCTTGGTTGATTGTATATTTAACGTATGCTTCCATATTTATAATAATCCAAATTGTTTAAAATGATGATTTAAGTGTTTACGTTCTAATAAATACCAATCATATTTTTCTATATTTCCAAATACAACATTTTTTAGTATGGCATTTGGGTTCTCTTTATAGAAATTTAAGTATTCTTCTCTTGCTTCTAAAAGCTTCAATTTTGCTATTTGTAAATTCTCATGTTTTAAGTCTTCTAATTGACCTTTTCTATGCATAGGAAAATCATACCCCGGTTCCATAGGAATATAATTATAAAGTGAATCTTGAACTTTTTCAATGTATTTTTCAGGAGTGGCGATTTCAAAATCTTGAATTTCTCCTGAAGCAATACGGTAGGTCAATTCTAAATGTTCCATCATATGCTGAGAAGTCATTATTCCCCATTTGGGTTTAGAATCTTCTTTTAAATTGCTGAGACATTCTTTAATTTTTTTAGAAGTCATTTCAAAAAAAACGGTTTGTTTTTTCTGAACAATCGTTAATATGGTTGCAATTGCTACCAATTCATCTTCCAAATCAAAAACTTCAACATACCATTTTACAATTCCGCTTGGATGTTCTTTGCCTCTTTCATCACGGTCTATTTTTTGCTTACAAGTTAAACGTACGTATACCGTATCATTATGATAAACCGGACGTAAAAATCTACAATCTTCTAATCCATAATTAGCAGCAACAGGACCTTTATTAGGGTATACAAATAACCCCGCTGCAGCAGCTATAATAAAATAACCGTGTGCAGTACGTTTTTCAAAAATACTTCCATCCAATGAAGTGATATCGGTATGTGCATAAAAGTGATCCCAGGTTAAGTTTGCAAAGTTTACAATATCACCGTCTGTTATGGTTCTTTTATGTGTTTTAAGAGACATTCCTGGCTCAATATCTTCCCAATGATAAGCAAAGGGATGTTTGTCAATTTCTTTATAAGCTCCTTTAGGCTGATAGATTCCTGTTACTTCTGTTAATGTAGTTGGGCTTCCCTGTATTGCACAGCGTTGTAAATAATGTTTTACTCCTCGCATACCGCCCATTTCTTCACCACCACCAGCTCTACCAGGACCACCGTGTACCAATGTTGGTAATGGAGAACCATGGCCTGTACTTTCTTTAGCATTTTCACGATTTAAAACTAAAATTCTTCCATGATGCGTAGCAGCTTCCACCACATATTCTTTTGCAATTGCATCATTATTAGTTACTATTGAAGATACTAAGGATCCTTTTCCTAAGTGTGCTAAATGAATCGCTTCGTCTAATGTTTTATAAGGCATTAAAGTACTTACGGGTCCAAACGCTTCAATTTCATGAATTTCTGTGTTGGTAAATGGATGATCTTCCCTAAGTAATATGGGAGCGAGAAAAGCTCCATCTTTTGCATTTGCACCTATTGTTGTAACCTCATCTAAATTACCATATACAATTTGAGCAGTTTTAGTTAGCTCGCCAACACGTTCCTTTACTTCTTCCACTTGGTCTTTACTAACCAAGGCACCCATCCTTACTTCTTTTAATCTTGGATCACCAATGGTTACCTTTTCTAATTGTTGTCCAATGGCTATTTGAACATCTTCCATTAATTTTTCAGGTACAATCACTCTTCGAATTGCCGTACATTTTTGACCACATTTAACGGTCATTTCTTTACGAACTTCTTTTATAAAAATATCAAATTCTGGTGTTCCTGGAACACTGTCTTCACCTAAAACACAGGAATTTAATGAATCTGCCTCCATATTAAAAGGTACCGACTCATTAATAATTCTAGGATGTGCTTTCAGCATTCTACCTGTGGTTGCAGAGCCCGTAAAAGTAACAACGTCTTGGGATTCTACTGAATCTAATATACTCCTTGCAGAACCCGAAATCAATTGTAAAGATCCTTCAGGTAATATATTTGAAGCGATGATCTCTCTTACCACTGCTTCTGTTAAGAAAGAGGTATTGGTTGCAGGTTTTACGATCGCTGGAACTCCAGCCATCCAATTCACAGCACATTTTTCTAACATTCCCCAAACTGGAAAATTAAAAGCATTGATATGAATAGCAACTCCTCTTTTGGGCACCAAAATATGATGGGCCATAAAACGGCCACCTTTTGATAAATCGATTGGTTCGCCTTCTACATGATACGATTGATTTGGAAATAATTTTCTTAAAGAAGCATTTGCAAACAAATTACCAAAACCCCCTTCTATATCAATCCAACTATCCACTTTTGTCGCACCTGTTCGGTAACTTATATCGTAAAAATGTTGTTTCTTTTTTATTAAATAAAAAGCCAACTTTTTAAGCATATTTCCACGCTCTTGAAAAGTCATTTTTCGCAAAGCTTCTCCTTTAACTCTTCCATAATGAAGAACTTCTGACAAGTCAAATCCTGTAGTATCAGATAGTGCAACAATTTCACCCGTTACAGCATCGTGCATAGGAATACCTTCTCCTTTTCCATATACCCATTGTCCATTAATATAACTTTCTAATTTTTTCATACTAAAGTCTTATTTTACATTTTCTATAATGGCAGCATATCCTTGCCCAACACCTATACACATCGTAACTAATGCGTACTTTTTATTTTGTTCTTTTAATTCTAAAGCAGCAGAATAAGTTATTCTTGCACCCGTAACTCCTAAGGGGTGTCCAATTGCTATAGAGCCTCCATTAGGATTAATTCGAGAATCGTCATCTGCTAAGCCCCAAGCTCTCGTACAAGCTAATGCTTGAGCTGCAAATGCTTCATTAAGTTCTATGACATCCATATCCTCCATGGTCAATCCCGCTTTAGCCAATGCTTTATTAGAGGCTTCGACGGGACCTATTCCCATAATTCTTGGCTCAACACCTACCACAGCAGAACTTACTATTCGTGCTAAAGGTTTTAAGTTGTATTTTTTTACCGCATCTTCTGAGGCAATAATCGTAGCAGCTGCCCCATCATTTAACCCTGAAGAATTACCCGCTGTTACACTTCCTCCTTCTTTTTTAAAGGCTGCTCTTAATTTCCCTAAGATTTCTAATGAGGAAGATGGTTTTACAAATTCATCTTTTGAAAATTGAATAGGGCCTTTTTTCCTTTGAGGAATTTCTACCGTTATAATTTCTTTTGCTAAACGCCCATTTTCTTGAGCTTTTGTGGCTTTCATTTGACTCCAGTAAGCAAACTTATCTTGATCTTCACGAGAAATATTATACTTTTCAACTAAGTTTTCAGCAGTATTTCCCATTCCATCAACTCCATACAGTTCCTTCATCTTTGGATTGATAAAACGCCAGCCAAAAGTAGAATCATACATTTTAGAATCACCACCAAATCCCGTTGAAGGTTTTGCGATTACGTAAGGTCCACGGGTCATATTTTCCACTCCTCCAGAAATAAACAAGTCTCCATCACCGGCTTTTATCGCTCTATTGGCGTGAATAATTGCTGACAATCCTGAACTACAAAGCCTGTTAACAGTTTCCCCTGGAACGGTAAAAGGCAATCCTGCTAATAAGGATGACATACGAGCAACATTTCGGTTGTCTTCCCCAGCTTGATTTGCACAGCCCATAATAACATCGTCATAGGCTTCTTTTGGAATAGTTGGATTTCGTTTTACGATTTCTGAAATCACCAAAGCACCCAAATCATCTGTTCGAACAGCTGACAAGGTTCCTTTATAATTCCCAATAGGGGTTCTTATTCCGTCTATGATATATGCTTCTTTCATTATTCTTCCCAATCTTTTTGTGTTCTATAAACTACTCCTTTAAAAAGAGCTACTAATTCTTCTCCTCTTTTGACTTCAACAATATTAAATCCTAATTTAGTATTCACTTTTTCAATGACACATTCAGCAATTAATTCATCTCCTTCTTTTAATGATTCAATATGATTTATGGAAGTTTCAATAGAAACTGCATATTTCCCATGGGTATTTGATGTAAACCCAAAAGCAGAATCTGCTAAGGAATAACTAATTCCGCCATGAGCAAAACCCATACTATTCAACATTTTTTTTTCAATAGTCATTCCTAACTTAACTCTACCAATCTCACTCTCCAATATCTTAATACCTAACCATTGGCTAAAAGTATCTTGTCTTAACATTTTATGAGGTATCAATTCTCCTTTCATTAAAAGAAGTTTTTGTTTTCTCTATTCATTTTACGCAATAAAGGTGAACAACGATATCGATCTTCATGATATTCATGGTATAAATTATCCATGGTATTTACACACCAATCTATTCCCTTTTCATCTGCCCAAATCAATAATCCTTTTGGATAGTTGACTCCTTTTGTCATAGCATTATCAATATCTTCGGCGGATGCTATGTTCCAAAACAAGGCGTCTGCTGCCTCATTAATCAACATCACTAAAACTCTTTCAAAGATCTGTTGACACAACTCAGTATTATAAATCTTATCATCTTCTTTCGATATGACACGTTTGCCATTTTCATCATATTCATAATAACCAATTCCAGATTTACGGCCTAAATAACCCGCTTCAGAAAAACGCTTTTGTGTAAAGGATGGCTTGTATCTTGGATCATGATAAAAAGCATTAAAAACAGTTTCTGTTACCGTGTAATTTACATCATTCCCGATAAAGTCCATTAATTCAAATGGTCCCATTCTAAAACCACCTAATGTTTTTATACTATGATCTATGGTAGCAAAATCAGCTAAACCTTCTTCGTAAATACGCAAAGCTTCCCCATAAAAAGGTCTTGCAACTCTATTTACTATAAAACCTGGAGTATCTTTAGCAATGGCTACTGTTTTTTTCCAACTAGAAATAGTATCTATTGTTGTTTCAAGAACTTCATAGGAGGTTTGAATAGCAGGAATTACCTCTACCAATTTCATTAAGGGTGCTGGATTAAAAAAATGGATTCCAACACAACGTTCTGGTTTTTTTAACGATGCTGCTATGGACGCTATTGATAAACTTGAAGTATTAGATGCTATGATGCATTCTTTAGAAACATAAGTTTCTAATTCTGAAAATACTCTTTGCTTAATAGCTAAACTTTCTATAATAGCTTCAATCGTTAAATCAGAATCACTTAATTTTTTTAAGGAATCAACATAGTTGATATTATTCTGAATTCGATTTTTCTCATTTTTATCGATTCGACCTTTTTCAATCAATCGATTTAATATTTTTTCAAGGGAGGCTTTGGCCTTATCTAATGCTACTTGATTGGTATCGTATAAATTCACCATACATCCCGCAGTGGCAGCAACTTGTGCAATACCGCTTCCCATGGTTCCACTTCCTATTATTCCTACGTTCATATATTATATTTAAAATGGTAGGTTTGTTAAATCTACATTTCCACCGGAAATTATGATTCCGATGTTTTTGTTTTTAAAATATTTTTTTTCTTTCAATAAAGCTGCAAAAGGAACTGCACTTGAAGGTTCCACAATAATTTTCAAACGTTCCCAAATCAATTTCATGGCATTGATAATTTCCTCTTCACTCACTCTAATAATTCTTTTTACATTTTCTAAAATAATCGGAAAATTCCGATCACCTAAAAATGTTCTTAATCCATCTGCAATTGTGTTTGTATTTTCATTAAATTCAATTTTACCACTTTTTAAGGAACGATAGGCATCATCAACATTTTTGGGTTCTGCTCCAATAACCTCACAATTATTTAAAAAATATTTTACCGCCAAAGCGGTTCCTGCTAATAGCCCACCTCCTCCAACGGGTGTTAAAATCACATCTAAATTTGGTTGATCTTCAACAAACTCTTTTGCTGCAGTACCCTGTCCTAAAATCACCTCATCATCATTGGAAGGATGAATAAATGTGGCATTCTTTTCAAGTCTAATCTTTTCGGCGTTTTCTTCTCTTGCTTTTAAATTAGATTCACATTCTATTATTTTTCCCTTATAGCTTTTTACAGCATCTTTTTTTACCTGTGGCGCATTCTTGGGCATTACTATATATGCTTTCACGTCCAATAAGTCTGCAGCTAAAGATAAAGCCTGAGCAAAATTCCCAGAAGAATGTGTTACCACTCCACATTTACGTTGCTCATCCGATAAACTTAAAATAGCATTAGTAGCCCCTCTCATTTTAAATGCTCCCATTTTTTGAAAGTTCTCGCATTTAAAAAACACCTTACAACCTGTCATTTCATTAATCAACTTAGAACTAAGTACAGGGGTTCGGTGAATATAAGGTTTCACTTTTTCATGTACTTGTATCAAAGTTTCTTTATCCATTATTTCCCTTTGAATACTGGTTTTCTTTTTTCCATAAAAGCATTTACTCCCTCAGAATAATCCTCAGATTGCGCAGATTCAATTTGTAATTTTCCTTCCAAATCCAATTGTTCCTCTAAAGTATTTGCAATCGATTTATTTAATAGTTCTTTAATATAACCAATTGCTTTAGTTGGCATATTTGCCATTTTAACAGCAAGTTTTTCAACTTCAATAGGAAATTCTTCAAAAGGAATCATCTTAAAAATCATTCCTAAGTCTTCCGCTTCTTTGGCAGTAACTTTATCACCCAACATCATTAATGCGGATGCTTTTTGAAAACCAATCAAGCGAGGTAAAAAGAAAGTCCCTCCGCTATCGGGCACCAAACCAATTTTACTAAACGCTTGAATAAAACTAGCCTTATCTGATGCAACTACGATGTCGCAAGCCAGTGCGATATTAGCTCCCGCTCCTGCAGCCACACCATTTACAGCTGCAATTATTGGTTTATTAATATTTCTTATTCTTGTAATGATGGGGTTGTAATGCTCTTCTAAAATCTTTTTAAATCCAGGGTTTAATTCTGGAGTTGTTACTTCTTTTAAATCTTGTCCTGCACAAAACGCTTTGCCATTACCTGTTAAAACAATAGCTCGTACTTCTGAATTAGATTCGCATTCGTCAAAAACATTTTGAAGCAACAAGGCCATTTCCCTATTAAAACTATTGAAAACTTCCGGTCTATTTAGTGTTATAAAAGCAACACTATTTTCCTGTCTCTTATACACATCTGACGCTGCCGAC
>OJDV01000444.1_pt1 | contig 14647 bp, 7 predicted proteins | sample 1592911 | NCBI WGS metagenome assembly OJDV01 (sample SAMN05416860, study PRJEB24817) | seawater metagenome | isolation source: Sea water | place: Canada:Atlantic | collected 2013-11 | reverse complement strand
GATGTGTATAAGAGACAGCATTGATATAAAATATTTTTGGTGGTGTGTAATCTCCAAAATCTAAATTAATAGTATTAGTTTTTATCGTCAGTTTATTATCTGATAATGCGACTAAAGTTTTACTTGTAGTGGTAATGGAATGTTTCTCGCTAAGATTTAGGTTTTTGTGATTTACATTTCCTTTTTGGTTTACTTCTAACAATTCTCCAGATGAATTACTAGTGGTAAAATTATTTTTGTAAAGAAAGATTTCATTTCCTGAAAAATCGATAGATTCTTTAACGTTAACTCTTCTTTTGCCTACACGATCTAAAACTTCCATAGTGTTACCATCGGCAAATATGATATAGTCTTTTCTAGAAATCCTGAAATGTTTTGGCTGTGTTGCAATAGTATTTTTTCCAGCTTTATATGTAAATCCACTTACAACTTTACCCTTTTGATCGTACATTAAAATGTTTTTGCCTTGGGTAACCATCAATCGGTATTTTCTTTTATTATCGTAGTCAAAAACAGAAAGAGGTTGTGTGATTTTGTCATTAAATTTAAGAGGAAAAGAGGAAACGTCTCTTCCGTTTCTATCCAATACATAGACTCTCTTTGGAGTAGCAAATACTAACTGTAATCGACCGTTTTTATACATGTCAATCTGTTCGACTTTGCCAAGTATTTTGTCGTCAAGTTGTTTTTTCCAAAATATTTTCCCTTGGTTAGAAATGAGGTAGAGGTTATTATTTACGTCTTGGATAGCTATATCTTTTTGATTGTTGGTATGGTTGTTTACGAGTTGAAGTTCATTTAAAATACTTGCATCTAGTGAAATGTTTAAATCTTCAGCAACTGTATTGTTTCTAGCTCTTGACTTATTCGTTTTAAAAATAGCATTAACATGTGCAAAATCTGTGTCGTAAATGTATTGTATCGCTGAGGTTTTATAATCTTTTAAATTTAAGTTTTTATCGTCATTAAAATTCAAATCTAAAATAGTATTGAGGTCTTTTTCATTGGCATAAATAAACAATGAAGATTCATCACTCAGATTTAGCATCATGTCTTTAAATCGACTAGTTTCAGAAAGTGTAGTGTTGTTTTGAAAATTAGCAATAATTGTTTCTAAGAAATCTACATCTTCTGTCAAAATGAAAAAGTCTTCAATGTTAGCAAAGTAAGAAATGTTTGTTTCTGGTATTAAAGGTGAAAACAATTTGTTTATTAATTCAGATTCATCCCAATTATAAATATCAACGGATCTATATGTCGAATTATTACTTAAAGATAAATCTTCTAGAGTTGATGTTGCGTCAATAGATTGAAGAATGATTGCTCTCTTGTTGTCTTTTTCAACAAAACCGCTTTCTATTATAGTTTCAAATGGATATATGTCTGGTAGTATAGAATCGTTGGGATTGCGTTTTAGTAAGTGTTCTTCAAAAACGGTTATGTCGCTAAACGTAAAACTTAGGAAATAGTCACTGTCGTATGGAATTACGTTCGCTATTTTATTCTCTTGCGGGATACTACTCTTAAATATATTTATTAAACTCTTACTCGAGTCGCTCGCCTTTGTGATTCCGTTTAAAACGATATCATTTTGTGAAATATCACCATCTAGAAGTAGATAATTTGAAAATTGAACGGCATTTAATTCAGAATTTTTAAAGTGTAATGGATTAAATGCATTTTGCTTAAGATTGATTAATACCGAAAGTGATTTGTTTTTGTTAGAAACGGTCAGCAATTTTTTTAATTCAAGATCGATTTCTTTTTGTTCAAAAGAAGCTTCTACTAATTTTAGTCTATTCGAAATAAATAAAATACTGTCATTGATAGTAGAGTAGAAGATGGACTTGTCTATTTCGGTTTTTGAAATGATTTTGTTGTTTGAAGTAAATTTTTCAGAGATTATATTCGGAATAGAATCCAATTCAAATACTGAAGTCTTAAAATTTGTGATGAAACTAATTTCTATGCTGTCATTTTGGTCTTTAGACAACGTAATGAAGCATTCGCTTTCTGGTTTAAGGAATGAAATTGGTATTAATTGTTTGTTGAAACTCTCAATTTGAGAATAATTAAGTAGTTCTTGGATTAAAGAATTTGAATTTAACGCACTTTTTAAACTTTCTAAGGAATTAGTTTTTATAATTACTGATGCACTTGCAGGAATGTAACTAAAAATGTCTGATGCTGTTTTTTTGTCACTTTGACAACCCAAAGTTAAAACGCACAAAACGATTAGTAACCAAATGTTTTTCATTGAAAAGGTTTTTACAAATATAAAAAGTTACAGTTCTAAATTTAATTGTTCGGGCAATAATCTAAAAGATTTCCTATGGTATTTTGTAGCTCCATATTTTTTTATTGCCAGTCTGTGTTCTTTAGTAGGATAACCTTTGTTTTTTATCCAATTGTACATCGGGAATTCTTCATGAATTTTAGCCATGTAGGCATCTCTGTAAGTTTTGGCCAGTACGGAAGCAGCTGCGATTGAAAGATATTTGCTGTCTCCTTTAATTATAGTTTGATATGGAATTGAATGAAATGGCTTAAACCTATTTCCATCAACAATTATAAAATTAGGTTGTTGCTTTAGTTTTTCTATGGATTTATGCATTGCCAAAATGGAAGCGTTTAAAATATTGATGTTGTCAATTTCGTCTTCAAAGACATGATCAACAGCAAATGAAATAGCTTCTTCTTCTATTATAGGTTTTAGATGCAATCTTTTTTTTTCTGAAAGTAGCTTAGAATCGTTTAATATATTATTAGCAAAATCACTAGGTAGAATAACAGCAGAAGCCGTCACTGGACCAGCTAAACAGCCCCTTCCTGCTTCATCGGTTCCGCATTCTAAATCTAATTTTGAAAAGTTAGCTAAAAGGCTCAATAATGTTAAAGTTTGGACAAAGTTAAAATTTTAACGCAACCTTTTATAAACTAATGCATCTTAATGTCAGTAAAAGCATTGGTTGTGCAATTATTTAATGAACATTTTAATTGTTAGGTTGTTAACATTTTTTTGGCAAAAATACTTGTTTATTTAATATATTATTAAGATGTTTGCGCTAGACTAACTCAAATAATTGTTTTATGAAATTAAAGTTAACATGGTTAATGACGCTTTTTATGGCGTTTGTGATGCAATTTTCTTTTGCACAAGAGAAAACAATCACAGGAACGATTACATCCGTGGCGGAAGGTTTACCACTGCCTGGTGTTAATGTAATTGTAAAAGGAACTTCAAGAGGAGTTCAAACGGATTTTGATGGTAATTATTCTATCAAAGCAAGTGAAGGAGAAACTTTGGTTTTTTCGTTTATCAGTATGAAGAGTACTGAAATACTTGTAGGTTCAAGTAGTACTATGGATGTAGCGCTGGCAGAAGATGTCGCTGCGCTAGATGAAATTGTAGTAACAGGTTATAGAGGTGCTACAAATAGCGCCAAAGTAACGTCATCTGTAGCTACTGTAAAAGCAGAGTCAATTGAGCAAGTGCCAATTACTTCTGTAGATCAAATGCTTCAAGGTCAAGCTGCGGGTGTAAATGTAAGTACTGGTTCTGGGCAACCTGGACAAAGTGCTACAATCATTATTCGTGGTAGAAACTCACTTAACGGTGATACTGAGCCATTATTTATTATTGATGGTGTGCCAGTTGATCAAGATAACTTCCGTAGTATAAATCAAAATGATATTGCTACAATGTCTGTTTTGAAAGATGCTGCAGCAACTGCTATTTATGGAAACAGAGGTGCAGGTGGTGTAATTCTTATTACTACTAAAACTGGTAAAAAAGGATCAGGTCTTCAAGTGAAGTACAGATCTTTATATGGTGTTTCTGAAGTGCCTGAGCCAAAATTTGAAGTAATGAATTCTCGTGAACTTTTGAGATTTCAAAGAACTAATGCTGGAAACGGTATTAATGGAACGCCTTATGGTGCAGGTTTATCAGATGCTCAAATCGATGCAATATCTTTACAGTCAAATACTGACTGGTCAGATATTTTCTTGCGTCAAGGTAAAACAGCGTCTCATGAACTTACAGTGACTACTGGTGGAGAAAACAGTTCGTCTTTCTCTTCTATTCAATACTTCAAACAAGAAGGTACTACACTAGGTAGTGATTTAAAGCGTTTTTCTTTTAGAAATAACTTTAATGCAAATTCTGCCGATAACAAATTAAATTTTACAACAACGTTTACGGCTAACTATTCTACTAGTGATTTCGTAGTAGATGCTATTAGAGGTAATAATACAGGTGGTGATTTAGATAACCCATTCATTGTTCCTTATATTGGTTTACCTTACTTATCTCCATATAATGGAGATGGTACTATCAATATCTGGGGTACAGGTCCAAGAGAACTAGGTGGTTCTGGAGCATACCTTGCAGATGGTTCAATTGATTTTGCTAACGTTGATGGTTTTCGAAACACAGCATTTATCGCATTAAATACTGCTGCTTTAGGTACGGATAGAGAATCTGAAGTTAAAATAGTTGGTAGAATTGCTGTTGATTATAATTTTGCGAAGAACTTAACTCTTGGTACTTCTTTTGGTGTAGATTACACTAACAGAGAGCGATTATTTATTAATCCTCCAGGAAGTATTAGAAGTTTTAGAACTCCAACAGAAGCTGCTGAGTTTAAAGGAACTCAATTTGAAAGTTTCTATAGAGATGCGAATTTTATCACAAACGCATATTTACGTTATGATAACAATGTAACTGAAAAATTAAATATTAACGCAGCTGTTTTTGGTGAGTATAATTATGCTAACACACAGTCAGCAAGTTTACAAGCTTATGGTTTAAATCCTGCTTTACCAACTTCTGGTGCTGGTTTTACTGATGGTGCTACTACTGAAGGAGATGCTGATGATGAGTATAACTATATTCCTATTGTTGGTTCAGGTGAATCTGAATTAGCTTTAGTATCTGTATTCGCAACTTTGGATTTAGATTGGGACGGACGTTACGGTATATCTGGTTCTATAAGAAGAGATGCTACATCTCGTTTTGTGGAAAATAGATATGGTACATTCTGGTCTGTTTCTGGTAGATGGAATATAGATAAGGAAAAATTCATGGAAAATACGGATTGGATTTCTATATTGAAATTACGTGCTAGTTATGGTGTTGTAGGTAATCAAGGTGTTGGTACTCGTTACCAAGGATTACAAACAGTTAATTCAGGTACTGGATATCAAAACACTAATTCATACGGATTAGGTACTTTAATTGATCCAGCTATTAAATGGGAAACTTCTGAACAAACTAATATAGGTTTAAGTTTCGGTTTCTGGCAAAACAGATTATCAGGTGAGGTAGATTACTATGATAACTTAACGACAGATTTATTTGCTGGTAAATTATTATCTATTGCTGGTACTGGAAACACTACTGTTACAACTAACGTAGCAGATATGAGTAACAAGGGTGTTGATTTACAACTTTCTTATGATTTATTAAGAAAATCAGCATCAAACAACTGGTCTATTACTTTAAATGCTAATGCAAACTATAATAAGAATTTAGTTGAATCATTGCCAGGAGAATTTACTGGTAATACTTTAAGAATTGCAGAAGGTTATGCAGCTAATACTTGGTTTGATGTTAGATGGGCTGGAGTTAATCCTGCAAATGGTGAACCTCTTTATTTAGATGGTGACGGTAACTTAACAAACGAATATAATTTTGATAATGCTGTTTATTTAGATAAAAACTTCGATCCTACTTATACAGGTGGTTTTGGAGCAGATATTAGCTATAAAGGTTTTGCATTAAATTCTTTATTTTCTTTCCAAGCAGATCGTTGGAAGAGAAATTCTTCTTTAGCTCTTATTGAAGATGCTAGTTTTGCTGCAAGTTTAAATTTATCTAATTCATTACTAAATGCTTGGACTGCACCAGGACAAGTAACTGATGTACCTGCAATATCTAATGGTAGTTTACGTGCTGTAGATGGTGACAGATATTTAGAAGATGCTTCTTTCTTAAGATTAAGAAACGTATCGTTATCTTATAGTGTGGATAAAAAAGTACTTGAGAGAACAAACTTGTTTACAGGAGTTCGTGTATTTGTACAAGGTACTAACTTGTATACTTGGACTAAGTTTAGAGGCTTTGATCCTGAAGGAACAGTTGCTTCAACTTTCTTCGAGTATCCTGTAGCTAGAACTTTTAGTTTAGGATTTGATTTAACTTTTTAAAAAAAAATAGAAATGAAAAAATATTTAATAATATTAACTTTAGGTATCGCAACAGTCTTTGTAAGCTGTGACGATCAGTTAGACAGATTTCCGGTAGATCAACTAGTTGAAGAAACCGCATACAATACTGTTAGTGACCTCCAATTTGGTATTAATGGAGTTATAGGTAATTATGACTACAATTATGTCATTGGATTTAATTCTATCTTTACAGATAACACGAGAATAGGTGTTGATAATGGTGGCCAAGAAACTGGTTATCACCAACAAATTTTGCTTCCAGGTTCTGGAGCTCTTGCTGGTAGTGGTTTAATTTGGAACAATCGTTATGCTAATATTAATGACATGAATAGATTGTTAGTAGCCGCTGCAACTATTAATCCTAGTGCGTCAGAAAGTGATGCTTATAATAATATAATTGCTCAAACGTATGCTTTTAGAGCACTAGCGCATTATGAACTATTATTATATTATGGTTTGGATATGACAAATCCTGCTGCTTTAGGTGTTCCTTATATTGATTTTGTTTCTGCAGAAGCAACTCCTGCTAGAAGTACTACAGGTGAAGTTTTAGCTGGTATTCAAAGTGATTTATCTAGTGCTTTAGCTTTATTTCCATCAGGTGCTTCTGATATTAATTTTGCAACTCCTGATTTCGTAACTTTTTTAAGAGCTAGAATAGCTTTAGAAACTGGAGATAATACTGGTGCAATTAGTTTTTGTAATGCATTAATTCCTAACTATCCATTGGCTGACTTTAGTCAGTACATTGGTACGTTTAATGAAGATGCAGATAAAACAGAAGTTGTTTTTAATTATGACAATGTTCAAGGATCAGATTATGGTATTAACTTTATCTGGAATTTCTCTGGACAAGGACCTAAATTTGAAATATCTCAAGGTTTATGGGATTTATATGACGATGCAGATATTAGAAAGACAGTTGTTCTTGATGCAGTTGGTGATGATGCCATGTTAACAATTGGTAAATATCCAATTAATGCAGATACTCAAGCTATAAATGATTTTAAAGTTATGAGAATATCTGAGGCATATTTGATTAGAGCAGAGGCTTATGCTAAGTCTGGTCAATTAGATCTTGCTGCTGCTGATGTTTTAGCTGTACGAACTGCAAGGTTTGTAAGTGCTGTTGCTCCAGTTGTATATGGCAATTTACTTGAGGCTATTAATGGAGTTATTGCTGAAAGAAGATTAGAATTAGCTTTTGAAGGACATAGATATACAGACCTTAAGAGAGTTAGATCAATAACAAATCAAGGTATTGTTAGAGATTTAGCTATAGGTGATTGTGGTGGAGCAATTCCATGTACATTATCTCCGTCTTCAGAAAAATTTATATTACCAATACCTCAAGGAGAACTTAACGGTAATCCAGTAATTAGTGAGCAGCAAGCTCCTGGTTATTAATTTTAAAAAAAACAATAATTATGAAAAATATATTTAAATTATTCCTTATTTGTTTGCTTATCACTTCTTGTGATGATACAGAACCGGTAACATTTGACGGAACAACAGCTGTTGGTTTCAGTGTTAGCGTTGTAGATTTATCTGTCCCAGTTGGTGGTGTTACTACCTCTATTCCTTTAGTGTCGACAACGACTGATTCACAGGCTAGAACTTTTGATGTTTCTGTTGTAGATTCTTCTGTAGAGGCAAGTGATTTTTCAATTGGCACAGCTACTATTCCAGCTGATTCTTATGAAGGTACTTTAGAAGTTACTCTTAACTATGATGGTTTAGAAGACTTTGTGCTTAATACATTAGTATTATCAATAAATGTTGAAGGTAGTGGGTTTCCTCCAGTAGAACTTAATTTTTTGAAGGAATATGATATCACAACTTTTGTTTGTCCAGATCTTACACTTAGTATTGTAGCAGATAATTATACGTCTGAAACAACTTGGGAGGTTAGAACTCAAGGTTCAGCTGAAGGACAAAATGTTTTAGCATCTGGTGGACCATACGACGATAGTACTGCAGGTACTGAGTACGTGTCTAATATTTCTTTATCTGGTGGAGATTATACGTTTACAATCTTTGATTCTTATGGAGATGGATTGTTTGATGGTACTAATACAGGAACATACAATTTGGTTTGTGCTGCTCAAACTGTAGTATCTTATGCTGCTGGTAGTGGTAACTTTGGAGATTCAGAATCAACTGATTTTTCTGTCGTAGAATAATAATTTAAAAAACTTATCTAATGAAAAAAATAATAAAATTATTACCAATGTTACTTCTTGTTTTGGCATTTAGCTGTGAACAAGATGACGATAGTACAAGGTTCTATAATGAAACATCAACTGGTTGGGTTGAATTTGCAACAGCTACTAGTGGAACTACGGTTGCACCTGGTTCAGAATCATTAGCTATACCTGTAAGTTTAAGAGTTCCGGTGTATGCAGATGGAATAAGTGTTAATTATACTTTGCAAGCAGTAGAAGGTGATTTTACTAGTATTGTTACTACAGGAAGTTCTTTATGGTTTTCTCCAGAACAAGCTGGAACAGGTGGAGATCCTAGAGTAAAGAGTATAGAATTAATGTTTCAAAATTTAGATACCGTTACTTCACCTATTGTTTTTGATGTGGTTTTAACTTCAACTAGTGTAAATGGAGTAAATATAGGTGTGGATGAAGGAAGTATTGTTAGTTACAGAGTTTCTACTCCTTGTGCAGTAATCACTTCAGCAGATTATAATGTAGATGTTATAGGACCTGGAGGACCAACTCCTTCTCATACTGTAGCATTAGTTCCAGTAGCAGGAACTACTAATCAATTTTCAGTTACTTCTACTTGGGGTCCTGATTTTGTAGGAGCAGCTACAGGAAACCCTGCATTTAATGGTATGTTTCCTTATTCTGGAATTATTACTATTAATGCTGATTTATCAGTAGATGTACTTTCAACTGATCCTGATATTTCAAGTGGAGGTTCAGGTACTTATGATTCTTGTAATGATGTATTTTTAATTACTATGATGCAAGATTTATTTACAACAGATTTTACTGTTGATCTTACAATGACAGGTTTATAATTAGATTTATTATTATACTAAAAAGCCCGCTTAAAGCGGGCTTTTTGCATTAGTAGTTATACGGTTGTTGTACTATAATTATTAATAAATTTTAGTTTTTATTGTTTGTAATAAAATGTATAGAGACATTGTTTTTATCTTTATTATTAAATAACTACTTTTATAAAAAAAACATATGAAAAAGTTTACACGAATTTTCTGGGTATTTGTTTTTATCCAATTAAACTTAGCAACTCTTTATGCTCAAGATAGATCTGATATTTGGAATGAGGTTTCTGAAACATCGATTGGCTCCCCAAAATGGGGAGTGAATTCTATGCCATTAAATTATTCTACATTTAGTTTGGATTTTGATATCTTATTTTCTCGTTTACAGAATGCGCCTAACCGGATTCAAGCTAATTCAGTAGCAGGAGTTATTGTGAGTTTTCCATCAATAAAAGGTGGTTTTGAGGATTTTGAAGTTTATGACGCACCAGTTTTGCATAATGAATTACAATCTCAGTTGCCATCTGCACGTTCTTTTGTTGGTAAATCAAAAACCAACGAACAAAAGATTATTAGATTTAGTATGTCTATTATGGGGCTAAAGGGATTAATACTTAATGCAGAAGAAGGAACTCAGTATATTGATTGTTTAACTAAAGATAGACAATTCTATATGCAATATTACAAAAGGGATGTTAACCCGATAGAAGGACAAGTAATTTGCTTAACAGAAGAGCAAGAGTTTACTGATGAAATCACGAATACTATTGAAGATAGCAGCTTTAATAGAAATGCGAATGACGGTACATTAAGGAATTTTAGATTGGCTCTAGCATGTACACAAGAGTACGCTTCATATTTTGTAGGATTTTTAAATTTAGGATCTGCGACAGATGAAGAAAAGAAAGATGGTATTTTAAATGTAATGAATGATATTATGACGCGTGTCAATGCGGTATATGAAAATGAATTATCAATTACCATGACTATCGTACCTAATAATAAAAATGTAATTTTCCTTCAGGATACATTTTTAACTAATAACGATATTAGCCTTTTAATTAACGAAAGTCAACAATGGATAGATGTTTTTGTAGCGGCACCTAATTATGATATTGGTCATATGTTGAGTACATCAGGAAGTGGTTTAGCACAATTACGATCTCCTTGTACTTCAAATAAGGCTAGAGCAGTAAGTGGTGGACTAGGAGGACCTCCTCAAGGTGTAGTTTTCGAAAATACGATGATGCACGAAATGGGTCATCAATACGGTGCTTTTCATACATGGAGTGCTCCAGGTTGCTTTGGTACATATAGTAATTTTTCTGCTGTTGAACCAGGAGGAGGAACTACTATAATGTCATATGCAGGAATTTGCGGAAATCAAGCTAACATACAAAATTTTGCTGATACGTACTTTCACCAAATAAGCATTCTACAAATGTGGGACAGAATTGATGGACCTAATGGAGTTTGCGCTTCACAATCTAGCTCTGGAAATACACCACCTACGGCAGTTGCTGACTCAGATTATATTATTCCTATTGGTACACCTTATAAGTTGGTTGGCTCAGGTACAGATGCCAATGGAGTGGCTTCATTAACTTACAATTGGGAACAATTTGATGTTAATGGCCCTGAAGCAATACCATCAATTATTACAACTGAAGGACCAATAGTAAGATCATTTCCTGCAAGTACAAATAGTACACGTTATATTCCAAGACTAGAAGATTATGTGAATAATGTAAATACTTCTACAGATTGGGAGCTATTAACAGTTGTTAATAGAGATTTAAATTTTGCGCTCACAGTTAGAGATAATGATATTTCAGGAGGTCAAAGTGATGTTGATTTTATGATGATCGCAGTTGATAATTCTAGTGTGCCTTTTGCTGTTACTTCTCAAAATAGTTCTGGTATATCTTATGAAGGTAATTCAACACAAACAATTACATGGAATAAAGGTAATACAGATATAGCTCCATTTAATGCTGCTAATGTTAATATTTTATTATCTACTGATGGAGGGTTAAATTTTGATACTGTCATACTAGCTAATACGAGTAATGATGGAACAGAAGACATAACTTTACCAAATATCGATTCTACAACTTGTAGAATTATGGTTGAAGCAAGTGATAACATCTTCTATAACATTAATTCAGATAATTTTGAAATAGAAGCGAGTTTAAGTGTAGATGATCAGACTTTCGCAAATAGCTTATCAATCTATCCTAATCCAAATACAGGTGAATTTAATATTAGGTTTACGGCCAATGTTTATGATACTATTAGAATTGATGTTTATGATATTCGTGGGAGATCAATTTTTCAAAATAACTATAGTAATATAACAGAGTTTAATGAAACAATAAAATTTAATAATGTACAGTCTGGAGTATATTTGTTAAGTATATCTAATGGTAGCAATAAATTAACTAAGAAGATTATCGTTAATTAGTATTGTTTATGTTATAATTTATAAAAGAAGGTGTAATATAACACCTTCTTTTTTTATCTTGACCATGTTTGAAATATGTAATATAGAGTTTTATAATGTTTAGAAATGTCATTGCCTTATTATTTGTCTTGCTCTTAAGTGAATTTGCTTTTGCTCAAAAAATAGAGCGATTAAAAACTAAGCAGCCTTTGGATACAACATCATTTGCTAAAAGTAATAGAAATACTTCAAATGAAAATATCAAAAACAACAAGGCTGTAATTGAACAATATAAAATCATTTCACATAAGAATGATACAACCTATGTAGATACTACGTTATCAATAAAAAAAGATTATAAATTCAACTACCTTAGAAAGGATAACTTTGAGTTAATATCGTTTTCAAATATAGGGCAGACCTATAATTCTCTCAGTAAAAACTTAAATAACAATTCAATTTTACCATTATTTGGTGCTAGAGCACGACATTTTAATTACATGGAGATTGATGATATCAATTACTACTATGTGCCTACACCATTAACCGAATTGTTTTTTAAAACGGCATTTCAACAAGGTCAAGTTTTAGATGCTTTTTTTTCAGTTAACACCTCTCCTCAGTTTAATTTTTCTATAGCTTATAAAGGGTTAAGGTCTCTTGGTAATTACCAACATATATTAACTAGTACAGGTAATTTTAGACTTACAACAAACTATCATACTAAGAATAATAGATATAGTTTACGAGCTCATATTGTAACTCAGGATTTGTTAAATCAGGAAAATGGTGGTATTAAGGATGAAGATGTAGAGAGTTTCGAATCAGGAAACGAAGAGTTTATTGATAGGGCAGTATTTGATCCTCAATTTGAAAATGCTGAAAATATCCTTAGAGGAAAACGGTTTTACTTAGATCATGAATATAAGATAAGTAATGCAACGGATTCAATATCTAATAGCTTGGCGGTAGGACAAATTGTTCATTTTGAAGATAAATATTACCAATTTAATCAGACTCGTGAAAATGATTTCTTTGGAGATGCTTTTGTTAGCACTATTTATGATAGAACTACTCTTGAGAATTTTTACAATCGCTTTTATTTTAATTATAATAACAAAGCCTTAGGTGAATTTCAGTTTAATTTAGATTATAATGATTATAATTATGGCTACAATAGTGTAACTGTTTTAAATAATCAAGTTTTACCTAATAGGATTAAAGGGAATACACTTGCATTAGGTGCAAAATATTCAAATAGTTTTGGGAAACTAAATTTATCTGGAGAATTATTAACTAATATTAGTGGTGATTTTGATGGTAATGTGTTTAATGCAAACGCTAATTATAAATTTAATGATGACCTTCATGTAAACGCTTCTTTAAATCTAAATGAATCTGCTCCAGGTTATAATTATTTATTATATAAGAGTGATTATATTAATTATAATTGGAATAATTCTGATTCTTTTAAAAATGTAAACACTAGGCAGTTTGTTTTAGACGTAAGCTCTACTAATATTGCAAACGTTACCTTAGACTATACAAGTATTGATAATTATGCGTTTTTCACTAAGCTAGAAGTGGGTGAAGGAGTGAAGCCATTTCAAAGCTCTGAACAGATTAATTATTTGAGAGTTAAGTTTAATAAAGAAATCAGATATGGAAAATTTGCCCTTGATAACACTCTTATGTATCAAAATATTTTAAATGGAGAACAAATTTTAAATGTTCCTGAATTCATTTCTAGAAACACATTATATTATTCTAATCATTTCTTTAAAAAAGCTTTATTTCTTCAAACAGGGATTACTTTAAATTATTTTACCGATTATAGTATGGATGCTTATGATCCATTATTAGCAGAATTCTATGTTCAAAATGACATTAATATTGGGAACTTCCCTAGATTAGATTTTTTTGTTAATGCCAAAATAAGGCAAACAAGAATTTTTTTCAAAGCTGAACACTTTAACGCTGCGTTCTCTGGCCGTGATTATTTTTCCGCTCCAAATTACCCTTATAGGGATTTTGCTATTCGCTTCGGCATCGTTTGGAATTTCTTTTTGTAATTATTATTGCGATTAAAAGATAGTATCTTAAAAACTTAGATGCAATATAGTTTTTAGATAAAGGGCTATTAATAGGATTAAGGACACATATTATTTAATGTTTAATTAGATGCAACCTATTCAAAATAAGGAGTTAGAAGTGTGGTAGATTATTTAGTTTAAAAATAGTTTAAAAAAGATTTGGATAAAAGAAAATAGAGGTTGTATATTTGCACCCGCTAAGCGAGATATGTTTAGTTAAGTTTAAGATAATATTTACAGATTTCGGAGGGTTAAAAAAATAATTCAAAAAAAAGAGTAAATAGTATTGTAGGAATAAAAAAAGGGTTTTATATTTGCACCCGCTTAAGGCATAAAAGTTTTAAGAAACAATAAAAAGTTCATTAACATATTGAATTGACAGCGTAAGAGAGTTATTGGAAACGATAATTTTCAAACAAAAGAATAGACCATTTTGAGTACTAAAATTAAACAATTTCGATTAGTTGTTAAAATATAGTCGCAAGACTTAAAATTTAACGATGAAGAGTTTGATCCTGGCTCAGGATGAACGCTAGCGGCAGGCCTAACACATGCAAGTCGAACGGTAACATTGGTGCTTGCACCAGATGACGAGTGGCGCACGGGTGCGTAACGCGTATACAATCTACCTTTTACAGAGGGATAGCCCAGAGAAATTTGGATTAATACCTCATAGTATTGTTTTATGGCATCATAAAACAATTAAAGATTTATCGGTAAAAGATGAGTATGCGTTCTATTAGTTAGTTGGAGTGGTAACGGCACCCCAAGACAGCGATAGATAGGGGCCCTGAGAGGGGGATCCCCCACACTGGTACTGAGACACGGACCAGACTCCTACGGGAGGCAGCAGTG
>OJDV01000443.1_pt1 | contig 14670 bp, 16 predicted proteins | sample 1592911 | NCBI WGS metagenome assembly OJDV01 (sample SAMN05416860, study PRJEB24817) | seawater metagenome | isolation source: Sea water | place: Canada:Atlantic | collected 2013-11 | reverse complement strand
CACAGAGTAGATCGTCGGCAGCGTCAGATGTGTATAAGAGACAGACTTACACGACCAATAGCATCATTTGGTGCAATTGGCTTCGTAAGCCCTCTATAGCTTGCTATAGATGCTTCAGTTTTTGAAATCTCATCTAGAATGGTCTGCTTTACTTTTACTTTATCCATAACGTTTAATTATGTAATTCATCTAAAATAAGCGATTTAACTGAAAGTTTTGCTTTTATTGTCGACTATAATGTCCTCAATCTACAAGTATGGAACTAATTGAATATATAACAGGTAAAGGCGGAATAATGATTCTTGGCCTAATTGTGGTAGCTGTATTTATCTACAGAAAATATAGAGAGAAACGTTACTTTAAAGATATTGAAAAACGGATAAACAAAAGAGATCAAACTAATTAAAAACTTCTTTCTTTCTGCAATTGTTCGTAAGCTTTTTGTACTTGTCTGAATTTTTCTTCTGCACCTTCTTGATGTTCCTTTCCTAAATGAATCACCTTATCTGGATGGTACTTTTTAGCCATTTTGCGATATGCTTTCTTAATCTCTTCAACTGATGCGCTTTTAGTAATCTCCAAGATTTTATAAGCATTGTCACTACTGTCATAGAACATCGCTTTTATACTTTCATAATCGCGAGAACTTATGCCTAAATAACCACAAATGGTATAGATTTGTTTCACCTCAACTTCAGTCACCATTCCATCAGCTTTTGCTATACCGAAAAGAAAATGAACTAATTGCAAACGTGATGAATGATCCATCATTTGCTTAATCTGCATGCATACTTGTCGTGTTGGTATTTGTTGTTGGTTAATGTTTTTAAATAAACGAAATGCATGATTAGCACGTTCTTTTCCATACATACTTACAAACTGTTGCCTTACATAATCTAACTCTTTTTGATCTTGAATACCATCTGCTTTAACAACTACTGAAGCCAAAATAAGTAAACTCACTTCAAAATCACCCGATTGTGTTTGAGGACGCTTAGTTTGTCTACCATAATTAGGACTCTTACGATACGTTCCTGGAGACTTTTTTCTAGTTGATTGACCATCACCTAATAAAAAGCCACTTTGTTGAGCAGTACTATCAATTAAACTCCCAATCGCTAATCCAATAATAGCTCCAACTGGTCCTCCAAAAGACCAACCTAACGCACCACCAATCCATTTTGCAAAACTCATCTACCTGTTTTATTTTTAATTAACTCAAATATACTACAGTTAGTAGTTCTTTATTGTCATTTGTTACCGAATTTACATATTGAAAACCTAAATAGTTGCATTGAAACTGCCAACTGAAGGCTGAGTACTACACACTTATTTTCCGTATCTTTGCAATCTAAATATTAATCTAAAAAATTTAAATATATGTATCCAGCAGAATTAGTAAAACCAATGCGTGAGGATTTAACCAACGTAGGTTTTGAAGAATTACACACAACAGAAGCTGTTGAAACTGCACTGAGTAAAGAAGGTACAACTCTAGTAGTTGTCAATTCGGTTTGTGGTTGTGCCGCAGCTAATGCTCGTCCAGGAGCAAGAATGAGCTTACAAAATGCTAAGCGTCCAGATCATATTGTGACTGTTTTTGCAGGTGTTGACAAAGAAGCTGTTAATGCAGCAAGAGCACATATGATTCCATTTCCTCCAAGTTCACCATGTATGGCTTTGTTCAAGGATGGCGAATTGGTACACATGTTAGAGCGTCATCATATTGAAGGTCGTCCAGCAGAATTAATTTCTGAAAACCTTATGGATGCTTATAACGATCATTGCTAGAAAAAGTAAAATTGCTAAAGAATTAAAAACCACGATTTAGTCGTGGTTTTTTTATGGCATTAAATTACATTTGTTACATGAGAAAACTATTGGCTTATCCATTAACAGTTTTGTACGCGTTTGTCTTTTTACTGTGCTTGCTCATTTTTCACCCGATTCAATGGATTTGCTTTAATGTTTTCGGTTATCAAGCACATAAAAAAAGTGTTGATGCCCTTCAGTTTTGTTTAGTAAGATGTTTACACGTTTTAGGAACACGTTTTACTTGGAATAATCCTCATAATATTCCAACAAATAAACCTTTAATTATTGTTTCTAATCATCAGAGCATGTATGACATTTCTCCAATTATGTGGTTCATGCGACAACATCATATCAAATTTGTTAGTAAAAAAGAACTCGGCAAAGGGATTCCTAGTGTGTCTTATAATTTACGTCATGGTGGTTCTGTTTTAATAGATCGAAAAAATCCACGTCAAACACTACCTTTAATGTTGAATTTTGGCGCATATATTGAAAAAACAAATCGTGCTGCAGTTATCTTTCCTGAAGGCACACGAAGTAAAGATGGACATCCAAAACCTTTTAAAACAAAAGGAATGGAATTGTTGTTTAAAAAAGCACCATCCGCATTAGTGGTTCCAATAACCGTAAATAATTCATGGAAAATGCTGCGTTATGGAAAGTTCCCAATGGGCATTGGAAATCATATCAAGTTCACCATTCACGCGCCTATTAATATCTCTGCTTTTGCAGATAAACAAGAGTTAGTTAAAATTATTGAAACAACCATCATTGATGCTATTGAGCATTGATCTTAAAACCTAAATTAATGTCCCTTAAAAATATAAGATTAGAAGTGATGAATCACTTAGAAAAAGATGTTGATAAACTTATCGAAAAATACCTTATTCCTATTGAAAAAATCTGGCAACCAACCGACTTCTTGCCAAATACTGAAAACGATAATTTCTTAGAAGAAGTCAAAGAAATAAGAGAATTGTCTAAAGAATTACCATATGACTTTTGGGTAGTTTTAGTAGGTGATATGATAACTGAAGAGGCGTTACCAACTTATGAATCTTGGTTAATGGACGTTGAAGGCGTTGGTCAATCGGAACGCAACGGTTGGTCAAAATGGGTGAGACATTGGACTGCCGAAGAAAACCGTCATGGAGATGTTCTAAATAAATATCTTTATTTGTCAGGACGAGTAAATATGAAAGAAATTGAAAAAACGACACAATATCTAATTGCTGACGGCTTTGATATAGGAACAGGACAAGATCCTTACAAAAACTTTGTTTATACTAGTTTTCAAGAATTAGCAACTTATATTTCACATAATCGTGTGGCAAAAATTGCTAAAGAAAAGGGCAGTAAACAACTTTCCAAAATGTGTAAAATTATTTCAGGTGATGAAATGAGACATCATCATGCATATTCTGAGTTCGTTGATCGTATTTTCGAGGTAGATCCAAGCCAGATGATGATGGCATTTCATTACATGATGAAGCAAAAAATCGCAATGCCAGCACATTTCCTTAGGGAATCTGGCGAAAAAATTAGCACTGCGTTTGAGGAGTTTTCAAATACAGCACAGCGCATTGGTGTATATACTTCCATAGATTATGTTGAAATTTTACAAAAACTTATTGATCGTTGGGATATAAGTAATATTACTGATCTTTCAGATGAAGCAGAGAAGGCACGTGATTATCTTATAAAACTTCCATCTAGAATGTTACGGTTAGCTGAGCGAATTAAAATCCCAGAAAATTCTTATCAGTTTAAATGGGTAGAACCAGCTCTATTGAAATAATTATTATGAAACATATAAAATTCCTTTCCAAAACTAAAGGAATTTTTAATTTTAGGTTATGTATACTTCTGAAGAAATTATAGAAAAAACGAAAGGTTTCGTTAAAAACACACTCAAAAATGCTGAAGGAGGCCATGATTGGTTTCATATTAAACGTGTTTATAAGAATGCATTACTCATTTCTAAAAAGGAAGATGTAGATCTCTTTATTGTTTCTCTTGGAGCATTATTACATGATATTGCAGATAGTAAATTTCATAATGGTGATGACACTATTGGGCCACAAAAAGCACGAGAATTTTTATTTGGAATAAATGTTGACTCGGTTGCCATTGAGCATGTGATAAAGATCATTGAAAATGTATCTTTTAAAGGCGGAAATGAATCTCAAAACTTCTCTTCAATAGAATTAGATGTTGTTCAAGATGCCGATAGATTAGACGCTCTTGGTGCTATTGGTATTGCAAGAACATTTAATTATGGTGGTTTTAAAAATCGTAAATTATATGATCCTTCAATACAACCTGATTTAAATATGACTAAAGAAGTTTATAAAACTTCAACAGCGCCTACTATAAATCATTTTTATGAAAAATTACTCCTCCTAAAAGACCGGATGAATACCAAAACTGGAAAACAAATTGCATTAAATAGGCACAATTATATGAAGGAGTTTCTACAACAGTTTTATGCAGAATGGAATGGAGAACAATAAGTTAATTCTCCTTTGCAACTTCTAAAGCTGTTATTTTATTTTCAATTACCGCCATTTTTTTACCATATTTAATAATGTCTTCAACTGTTAATGACTTATTAGTATTTACAATATTCAAAATTTGGTGTTGCTTAACCGAATAATATTCTAGTGCAATGTTAATTTTGTCTTCCATATTTAAAATTTAGTTTAATCCTATTGAACCATTAATTTTAGTTCACTTCTATATTTTGATGCACTTTTTCCTGTAAACTCATTAAATAGTTTATTAAAGTGTGAAAAATTATTAAAGCCACATTCATAACTCACATCAGTAATACTCATCTGACTTTCAGATAATAATTTTGTAGCATGCACTACGCGATACTCATTGACGAGTTTTGTGAATGTTTTCCCTGTCACTTTTTTAAAATATCTGCAAAATGCAGGAACGGTCATACTTACTTTATCTGCAATTTCATTTAAGCTAATATGCTCTGTAAAGTTTTCATTTACATGTTTGAAAATAATATCAATCTTAGCACTATCCTGAGGTTCGGTTTCAAATGTAAATCCATCAGCATTTAAAATAGTATAGTCATTAGATTTGGCTAAACCATGCAAGATTTCAAGTAGAATTAATATCTTTTTAAACCCTTTTTTTTCTGAAAGCTTTTCAAACTTATGTCCTATCTTTTGTTTTGTCTTTACTCCAAAAAGGATTCCGCTTTTAGCAAGTTCAAATAACTCACTAATGCCTTGCATTTCAGGAATATTAAAAAAGTAATCTCCTAAAAACTCAGGACTAAACTGAACAATGGTCTGACTGCCATTAGCCGTAAGTCTATCAGTAAACCCGTTATGAGGTAAATTTGCTCCAATTAGTATTAATTGACTATTATTAAAGTAGGATAAATGACTTCCTATATGCCGTTTCCCTTTTCCTTTATTAACATAAACCAATTCTAACTCTGGATGGAAATGCCAAAAAGGTTTATTCTCTCCAATGTATGATTCATTCTTAATGACTTTGATAGAACTACCAAACTCAGGGCTTATTTTTTCTAAAACAGGTTTTCTTGTACTCATAAGTAATTAACTATTACAAAGTTAAGGGTAAACAAATATTCAAATGTATGTATAATTACCAAAAATGTGTCCTACTTTAACCCTTTAAGCACATAAATCTATTTTTAGTGTTAATTTAGAACACATATATGACAAAATGAATGTTTTCTAAAAAATTAAACAGTTATAGATTTGCACTGTAATCATAAAACCCAAACATGATGAAAACAATAAAAAAAATGACACTAGTCGTATTAATGTTTGTTACAACATTAAGCTATGCCGGAAAAAGAACAGCAGGAACTCTTTCAAAAGTTACAAAGGTCGAATTTGTTAATGTAAAAGAAGGACAACAACTTTTAGTTAAAGATAGCAATGGATTAATTCTTCACTCAGAAACTGTAAAAAGCAGTGGTAATCTGTCTAAAATATTTGACTTAAAACAACTTAAGGATGGAAAATATACATTAGAATTAATTAAAGATTTTGAAATTATTATCAAGCCTTTTGAAATAAGAAGTAATGGCATTGTGTTTTACAAAAAAAGAGAAAAAAAAGAATTCAAACCTGTTATGAGAATTGATAATGATAAGTTATTATTATCTCAAATGACTTTAGAGTCAAACCTTATTGAAGTTGAGATTTATTATGGGGATTCGTTAATCCATTCTGAAAACATAAAAGGAGAAAAAACCATGAATAGAATTTATAAGTTTTCAGAAACTGAATCTGGCGATTATCAAGCAATTATAAGAACAGATGGTAGAACTTATGTTAAACACTTCAACTTGTAAAAATCAAGCTATATACTATATAAAAAAACTGCCATTTAGAGCAGTTTTTTTATTTAAAACAATCTCATTTGACCATCTTTATATTAATTAATTCCCTGGGAAGTCTGCTTTTCGTTTTTCTAAAAACGCAGTAGTTCCTTCAACGAAATCATCAGTACCAAAACATTTTCCAAATTGTTTGATTTCTGTTTTATAACCATCAACGCCATCTTTATAATTTGCATTTATAGATTTGATCGCAGCTTTAATTGCTACTGAAGAATTTCGCATGATTTTACTTGCAATTTTTTCACAAAGTGGTAACAATTCCTCTTGTTCAACAACATGATTTACCAATCCGTAATTTAATGCTTGATTAGCATCAATCATACCTGCTGTCATAACCATTTCCATAGCGCGTCCTTTACCTACTAATTGAGGTAAACGTTGGGTTCCTCCATAACCTGGAATAACTCCAAGAGACACTTCTGGCAAACCCATTTTAGCATTTGAACTTGCTATTCTAAAATGACAAGCCATTGCCAACTCTAAACCTCCACCTAATGCAAAACCATTAACTGCTGCAATTGTAGGTGTAGATAAATTTTCAACAAAATCAAATAGCAACTCCTGACCTTTGGCAGCTAATTTTCCACCTTGTTTTACATCAAAATCTGCAAACTCGCTAATATCTGCACCAGCGACAAACGCTTTTTCTCCACTTCCTGTAATAATAATTACTTTAGTGTCTTTGTTAATATTAGCGTCATCAAAAGCATCATGCAACTCTTGTATCGTATCTTTATTTAAAGCATTAAGTTTATTAGGTCTATTAATTGTAATCGTTGTTATTCCGTTATTGGTTTTCGATAAAATATTCTGGTAACTCATGGTGTTTTGTGTTGTTATTTCTTCGGAAAAATTACAGAGAATGTTGTTCCTTTTCCTTGTTGTGATGTAAAGGTAATACTTCCTTTATAAGTTTCAACAATATTTTTTACCATCGCGAGTCCTAGTCCCATTCCACTAGTTTTGGTTGTAAACTTAGGTTCGAAAATTTTGCTTTTATTCTCTTCGGAAACACCAATTCCATTATCCTCAACAGTTATCTTAACCATATCCTTATCTGAAGAGACCTTAACAATAATTATTGGGTCTTCTTTGTCAAGCGGAATAGCTTGAATTCCATTTTTGACTAAATTGGTAACAACTCTAATTAGCTGTGTACGATCAAAACTTGCCAAGAGTTCATGGTTATCTGAAGAAAACTCAATATAATCTTCACTAAAAATATCTAGTGCTAATTTTACAATGCTGGTGACATTGAGTGTCTCGTTCTTTTGCGCTGGCATTTTTGCAAAGTTTGAAAATGCAGATGCGATAGAGCTCAACGTATCTATTTGCTGAATAAGTGTTTTGCTGTATTCATCTACTTTTTGATGAATGTTTTCGTCTTCAGGATTAAACTTACGCTGAAAGCTTTGTACACTCAATCGCATTGGTGTTAGTGGATTTTTAATTTCGTGAGCGACTTGTTTTGCCATTTCTCTCCAAGCTTGTTCACGTTCACTTGTTGCCAACTGAACAGCACTTTCTTCAAGTTCATCAATCATACTATTGTATGAATTGATCAAGGTTGATATTTCTTCACTTGAAGATTCTATATCAATCTTTTTATTACGTTTTTCAAGACGTGTCGCATTAATTTTATCCGAAATAGTTTTTAATGTGCGTGTAATGTATTTTGATAGCAATAGCGCTAAAACCACAGCAATTAACATCATAAATAAATAAGCATAACCCAAACGTTCTAAAAACTCATTAAGCTCTTTATTTAGGAAATCATCATTCTCTAAATAAGGTAAGTTTAGTATGGCTAAAGGCTTAGATTTTTTATCATAAATATAGCTATAGGAAGACTGAAATGTTTCTCCGTTTTTTCGATTTTTTATAACGTGTCTATGATTTGCTGTATTAGAAATTGTGTTTAACACTTCTGTTTCTATACATTTTGCTATGGAATCATTTTTAAAACTTGCCTTAGAAGATTTTAAAAGTGTTCCATCTAAATCATACAAATTGATTCGCAAACTATGTATATCTGCAATATTGTAAATATCTTCCTTAAAGATTAATGGAACATTTTCAGTTTTAACTTCCCAAGTTGTTTTCTGAATCACTTTGTTGATGTGACTAATAATCGCAGTTTCTTTTCGCTCTAAACGTTCTTTATGGTAATCTATAGCCTCTTCGTTGTATTGATAAATAGTAACTCCTGCAATCAATATTGAAGCGATAAGCACCAATAATATCATAGCAAAAAAGATACGTACTCGTAAAGACAATTTTTTTAACCTCATCTGAAAATTTGTAGTGAATCTAGGAAATTCTTCGATTAAATGTAACAATAATTAAGCCAATGTTATGCATCTGGATTTTTGCTTCTTATATTTTTATAGACTTTAAAACCCAACATTAATAAAATTCCAAGGACTAAAATACCAACAACACCAAACACCCAATTAATAGCACTCTTAAGAATTACTAGAAACACAACAGCAAACAATATAAAGGTGGCACCTTCATTCCAAAGTCTCATGAAACTTGAAGTTGTCTTTACGTCATCTCGTTGCAATTGTTTATAATAATGATGTGTTTTCAAATGATATAAAATCAACAACACAACAAACACTAGTTTAACCTGCATCCAAGGTTGCTCTAACCAAAATGGCTGTAATAAGATTAACCAAATTGCAAAGATCGTTGCTAAAATTGCTGAAGGCCATGTAATAATATTCCATAAACGCTTAGCCATTAGTTTAAGTTGTTTGCCTAAAATCTCCTTTTCTGGAGAAGCCTTATGAAAGGCTTCAATTTGGTATACAAATAGTCTAGGAATGTAAAACAAACCTGCGAACCATGTCACCACAAAAATGAGGTGTAACGCTTTTATATAGTTGTAATATTCTTCCATCAATCCTCTACAAATAAATAGTTTAATTTCTTTGTGTTAAATGCAGAATTAAAAGCACTAATCTCTTCACTGATTAAGGTGTCAAAAGCATCTAACTGGATTTTTATTTCAGCTGATAATTCATTTTTCACAGCAACATCCTGATCTGTTGGCGCAAAATCTCCCATACCTACCAACGCGTTTAAATGTCCTAACTTGTTTGTTAATCTAATTGGGAAATTTAATGGGTCTTGACCACTTCTGTTTTTCGTTTGATACAAAGCTTCTTCAATTTTAGTAAAATCCTCTTTTAGGGTTTTGGCTTTTTCTAAAAGATCTTTTAAATCTTCATTGTCTTTGTATTGCGTTTCAAATGCTGAAAGTTGCTCTTTAATATTTCTAATTTTATTAATCGATTTATGAGCATCATCCATTGTTTTATTGACATCAGTAATAAAATTAAATTGCTTTTGCATGTCTGCCTGAGTACTTTCGGCTCTTTGGTCTGCAACAATATTAAACGATTGTGAAATTGCAGAATCATTTACATTCAGGTGTACTTTGTATGTTCCCGGAATTGCTACTGGTCCATCTAAACTTGCCCACCATAAAATCATTCCATCTAATTTTTCAGCACCTTTATAAGTCATGTCCCAAATAAACTGGTTCATCCCTTTTTCAACCTCAAGCTTATCTTTCTTTTTGTTTTTAGTTGAATAGGTTTTTATCGTATCTCCTTTTTCATCAAAATAAGTTAAGGACACCTCGTCATTTTCTTTGTCATAATCCTTAAGGTTGAAATACGTCATTACACCATTTGGATGATTAGTTCCTGACGTTTTACTGTCCTTATTGTAGCCTCCTTGAATTCTATAAGTGTCTTTAGGTTTAAACAATTTGTTCTCTTCAGAATTTGAACCATTTAGTTGATGTAAAACGGTTAAATCATCAATCATCCAAAGGCTTCTTCCTTGGGTTGCAACTATTAAATTATTGTCTTTTATTGCTAAATCTGTAATGGGTACAATTGGAAGATTTAACTGAAATGGCTGCCAATTTACACCATCATTAAACGAAATATACATTCCAGTTTCGGTTCCAGCGTAAAGCAAGCCTTTCTTTTTGGGATCTTCTCTTAATACTCTAGTAAAGTGTTCTGGATTAATTCCATTAGTGATTTTCTTCCAAGTTTTTCCGTAGTCTGTCGTTTTGTATAAGTATGGTGCAAAATCTCCCGTTTTATATTTTGTTCCTGCGACATAGCACGTTCCAGCATCGTAAGCACTAGGTTCAATACTATTAATCATCATCCATTCTGGCATTCCTTTAGGTGTCACATTTTCCCAATTTTGTCCACCATCTTTTGTCACATGAATTAATCCATCGTCACTTCCTACCCAAAGTAAACCTTCAGTTATAGGTGATTCTTGAGCTGCAAAAATAGTACAGTAGTATTCTACAGATGTATTATCCTGTGTAATTGGTCCACCTGAAGATTTCAGTTTTTCAGGATTATTTCTCGTTAAATCTGGACTAATAATTTCCCATGATTGTCCTTCATTTTCTGTCACATGTACATGCTGAGAAAAGGTATATAGACGATCTGGATTATGCTTCGAAAAGATAATAGGAAAATTCCACTGAAAGCGATATTTCATGCCTTCTGCACCATGACCCATTGGGTTATCTGGCCAAACATTAATAGCTCTAACTTTTCCACTTTTATGATTATATCGTGTTAAAAACCCGTCGTAACTTCCACCATAAATAATGTCATTATCTTCTGGATCTATAGCAATATGTGCAGATTCTCCTCCAGCTGTAGATTCCCAATCATTGTCAGTTATTGACCATCCATCTGTTCGATGTGGAATTCTAACTGTTGAATTATCTTGCTGAGCTGCATAGATGCGATATGGAAAATGGTTATCTGTTGTTACCCGATAAAATTGAGATGTTGGCTGATTGTGATAGGTACTCCAAGTTTCTCCACCATCATAAGTGACTTGTGCTCCACCATCATCACCTATTATCATTCGATTTGGATTTTCTGGAGCAATCCATAAATCATGGTGATCTCCATGAGGAGCATTATAAGTACTAAAAGATGTTCCACCATCTGTACTTTTATGGTAACGTACATTTAAGACATACACTACATCTACATCTTTAGTATCTGCATATAATCTTGTGTAATACCATGCACGTTGACGTAATTTTCGTTCACTATTTACCTGTTTCCAAGTATCTCCTCCATCTTCACTTCTATATAAACCACCTTCCTCTTTATTTTCGACAATTGCCCAAACACGTTGATTATTTAACGGAGAAACAGTTACGCCAATAATTCCTAAAGTACCTTCTGGAAACCCTTTTTTAGTTGATATCTCTGTCCAAGTTTCTCCTTTATCTGTACTTTTCCAAAGTGCTGAACCTTCACCTCCTGAACTCAAACTATAAGGAGTACGTTGAACTCTCCAAGTTGAAGCGTATAATATTCTTGGGTTTGTAGGATCGATTAATAAATCTACAACTCCTGCTTGCTCATTGGCGAACAACGTTTTCTTCCAAGTTTTTCCACCATCAATACTTTTATAAACACCACGATCTTGAGTAGGCTTATATATATTTCCTAAAACACCAGCATATACAACATTGTGGTCTGTAGGATCAACAGCTATTCTTGGAACATGACGAGAGTTTTTAAGCCCAGCGGAAGTCCAGGTTTTTCCAGCATCAACACTTTTCCAAATACCATAACCCGAAGACACATTACCTCGAACGGTTTTTTCTCCTCCTCCAACATAAATGACATTGGGATCACTTTTTGAAACCGTAATTGCTCCAATACTTCCTCCAAAAAAACCATCAGAAATATTCTCCCAACTTCGACCACCATCTAGAGTTTTCCATATGCCTCCTCCTGTAGAACCAAAGTAATATAAATTGGGTTTATTCGGAACTCCAGTTACAGCAGCACTTCGTCCTCCTCTAAAAGGACCAAGCAATCGATACTCCAAAGCGTCGTATTGTGATTCATCGATAGATTGTGCTTCTAATTGTGAAGTATTTCCAATAAAAAAAAGGCAAAAAAGAAGGGTTAGTAATCTCATTTTAAGATTGGTTTTGTTAGTTGCATAAAAATAAGCATAAAAAAATATTATGTCGCTGTGTTACTCAATTTTAACTTGACTTCACGACGCAAAAATAAGGCTGTTACAATAGTCGATAATACATCTGAAATTGGGAAAGACATCCAAACTCCTAGTTCACCATAAAACTTTGGTAAAATAAAAATCAAAGGAATAAAGAAGAATCCTTGACGTGTTAGTGTTAACAATAAAGCTGGAATTGCTTTTCCAACAGCCTGAAAATAAGCTGCTCCAATAAGTTGTACAGCAATAATTGGTGTTGCAGCAAAAACCCATCGCATTGCCGAAGGTGTTTCTTTAATTACGTCAGCATCAGTTGTAAATAATCTTGTGATTTCTTCAGGGAAAATCATCAACATAATGAATACCAAAGTAGCTAAGGCTGCTGCATATTTTAATGCTGTAGCTATGGCTTGTTTAACACGTTCATATTGATTTGCTCCATAATTAAAACCTGCAATAGGTAAAAATCCTTGTGTAATTCCAAAAACAGGGAACAATGCAAACATGAGCATTCGTCCTACAATAGCATAAGCTGTAACAGAAGTTTCTCCTCCAAGATCGTATAAAATGTTATTCATAAATAAGTAGGTGACACTTACAACGGCTTGCCTTGCTAGTGTTACAAATCCTAGAGAACCAATTTCTTTTACAATAGGAAGCTTCAAATTAAACTGACACTTATTGAGTTTTAATTCTGAGTTTTTAGACAAGAAATACCAAAAAACAAACAAAAAACAAAGTAGATATGATATTGTTGAAGCCCAAGCTGCACCAGCCATTCCTAAGTCCATTAGGTTTATGAAAACGTAATCTAATACCAAATTCCCAACTGAAGGAATCATCATGGCATACATAGCGAATTTTGGTTTTCCTTCTGCTCTTATAACTGTATTTCCCATCATACAAAGTGCTAAGAAAGGAATCCCATAAAGCACAATAGTATAATAGATTTTAGCTGGTTCGAAAATAGCGCCTTTGCCTCCAAACACAGGAATAATATCATCAACATATAAAAGGCCTGGAATAATTAATAAAACTGTAAAGAGAAGTGTAAGTGTAATTTGATTACCAAACGTTTGTAATGCTTTAATACTATTATTTGCGCCTAAAGCTCTTGAAATAATTGAAGAACCACCAACACCAATACTCATTCCTAAAGCAGCAATAAAAAAAGAGACTGGAAGCACAACATTAATAGCAGCTATGGCAGTTGAACCAATCCATTGTCCTACAAAAATGGTGTCTACTAAAATATTGAGCGACATGACTAAGATTCCAATAGATGCAGGAACAGCCTGTTTAATAAGTAGTTTACCTATAGGCTGAGTTCCTAAATCTTTTGAAGCCGTTTTTGCCATTATGCAGTAACAGTTTCAGATACTGCCCATTCATTTATCCAGTTAGATAGCAAATCAACAAACTCTTTATCATCATTTAAACATGGAACGGTTGTAAAGTCTTTTCCACCCATTTCATGGAAAATTTCTTCGCCTTCCATAGCTATTTCTTCAAGTGTTTCTAAACAATCACTAACAAAAGCTGGCGTTACAATTGCCATCTTTTTGATGCCTTGTTTTCCTAAACGTTCAATAGTTCTATCAGTATAAGGCTGTAACCAAGGATCAAAACCTAATCTCGATTGGAAGGATGTTGAAAAAGTGCCTTCTTTAAGGCTTAAAGCTTTGCCAACTAATCGTGTCACTTCTTTACATTGATGTCTATAGCAAAATTCATGAGCTGGAGATGCTGTTGCACAACAACTACCATCAATTTTACAATGCGATTTAGTTATATCACTTTTTCTAATGTGGCGCTCTGGAACACCATGATAAGAAAACAATAAATGTTCATAATCTTTCCCTTCTAAGTGCTTGGCTATAGAATTTGATAGGACTTTGATATACTCTGTTTTGTTATAAAATGGCTTTAAATCTTGAATTGTTATGTTAGGGAAATATTCCTTTCTTATGTCTTCTGCTAACACCAAAATAGTCTCAGTTGTTGCCATAGCATATTGAGGATACAAGGGGATTAAAAATACTTCATCAACACCTTTATCGACTAATTCTTGAATGCCCTTTTTAATCGTCATGCTTCCGTAACGCATAGCAAGAGCTACTGGGAAATCTATTTGATTTTGAATCTTGCCTTGTAATCGTTCTGATAATACGATTAAAGGTGATCCTTCTTCCCACCATATTTTTTTATAAGCTGCAGCTGAAGCTTTTGGACGCGTATTTAAAATAATACCTTTTACGAGCAAAGTTCTTGCCCAAAGCGGCACGTCAATCACACGTTCATCCATTAAAAACTCACCTAAATATTTTTTGACATCTTTAGGTTCAGGAGAATCGGGTGAACCTAAATCTGTCTCTTATACACATCTCCGAGCCCACGAGACAGGCAGAAATCTC
>OJDV01000442.1_pt1 | contig 14671 bp, 16 predicted proteins | sample 1592911 | NCBI WGS metagenome assembly OJDV01 (sample SAMN05416860, study PRJEB24817) | seawater metagenome | isolation source: Sea water | place: Canada:Atlantic | collected 2013-11 | reverse complement strand
TACGAGATTTCTGCCTGTCTCGTGGGCTCGGAGATGTGTATAAGAGACAGGGCTGTAATTAATAATTACAGCCTTTCTTTATATATCAACACGAAATATTCATAAATTTATGAAAGGAAAATACAAAATTAAGACATTCTCTTTTACGCTAATTTGCTTTATATTTATATCTATTAATTCACAAAACGATTATTTAAGATTCACAGATTATGATGACACAGTAAATGTTCACAGATTTTCATCAGTATCCAAAGACTACTTACCTGATGAAGTTATAGAAACTCCTTTTGAAAACGAAATATTTCAAGAGGGAACATTATTTAAAAACAATCAACCTGTAATTAGTAAACTATTTTTTAGATATCAATAATGAAGAAATACTAATTAAAGTTGTTAGATTCTTTAATTCGTTTAACGATTCGACCCTGTAACAAAATCTTTTAAATAATAAGGCTCAAAATAGGCGACATCTTCGAAGTCGTTTTTTTTATATTTTATTTCCGCTAATTTTCCCATTTGTTGAGATGATGGTAATTTACCATCAACAAATACAGCATTATTATGCTCACAAATAGATTTGAATTTTTCAACTCCATCACCAATAAAGTACACTTTATCACTTTTAAAATAATCTAAAAAAGAATGATCATCAAGTATTTCAGCTTTTGTATCTCTTATTTGCTTATAAACTGAAGAATAAACGGCTGAATATACTTCCAACCTCCTTGCGTCTAACATCGGTATTATAATTCCATTTATTGATTGAACCTGATAAGCAAGTGCATCTAGGGTTGGTATTGATATTAAAGGGATGTCTAATGCAAAACAAAGCCCTTTTGCAGCCGATACACCAATACGAAGACCCGTATAAGATCCTGGTCCTTTACTCACTGCAATAGCCTGTAAATTTGATTTTGAAATTTCACTTTCTTTTAAAACTTCATCTATAAATAAATGTAATTTTTCCGCGTGAGAGTATTGGTTGTTATTATCCTCTTGTAAGGCAACAATTTTTCCATTATCAGATATGGCAACAGAACAATTGGTTGTTGAAGTTTCAATACATAAAATTAAAGCCATAAACTAAGTTTATTAATCTTCTTCATCTACTTTTTTATCCTCTACTTTAGTTTCAACTTTATCACCAGATTTTAGAGTTTTTGTTACCGTATTATAAGGACCCGTAATCACTACATCATCTTCTTTCAATCCAGAAGTAATCTCAATATTAGAATCATCTTGTATTCCAGTTGTAATCACTCTTAATTTTGCAATATCCCCGTTTTTAACAAAAACACATTCAAATTTTTCGGTTTTTTCAGATACTGTTTCTTTAACTACTTTTTTCTTCTTAGCACTTGAAGTATCAGTTTTAATCACAATTGAGCTAATAGGAACTCCAATAATTTTATCTTTTTTATTAGTAATAATATCTACCGTAGCAGTCATACCTGGACGAAATGGAGAAAAATTTTCAGGTTTGTCTTTAGTTAAATCTTTATACGATTTTGGAAGAATTCGCACTTTCACTTTAAAATTTGTTACTTGATCTACCGATAAAGTGTTTTCTGCAGTATTAGCTATTTCCGTCACTACTCCTTTAAATTCTCTTTTTAAGTAAGCATCCACTTCAACTATGGTAGAGTCTCCAACATTCACTTTTACAATATCTGTTTCATTTACATCTACTTCAACTTCCATATTGTTTAGGTTAGCAACCCTTACAATTTCGGTCCCTGCCATTTGAGCGGTACCCACTACTCGCTCACCTAATTCTACAGATAATTTAGAAATTGTTCCATCTCTTGGTGCAAAAATCGAGGTTCTTGATAAATTATCCCTTGACATTTTTACAGATGATTGAGCACTTTGCACATTATAATAGGCAGATTTTACATTTGCTTTTGCAACTTCATATTCAGTATATGTTCTTTCCCAATCGGATTTAGAAATAACTCCTTTTTCATAAAGCGCTTTATTTCTGTCGTAATTTAATTTCAAGTTACTAAGATTTGCTTCAGCTTGGGTTAACTGTGCCTTTACATTTTGTAATCCTGCTTGAGACTGATCTACTTGTGCTTGCACCAAATCTGGATTAATACTTACCAGCAAGTCTCCTTTTTTAACTTGTTGCCCTTCAATAATTGGTAACTCAATAATCTCTCCTGAAACTTCAGATGATAATTTAATTTCCACTTCTGGTTGTATTTTCCCAGTAGCAGCAACCGTTTCAACAATATCAATAAAACTAATATTGGTTACTTCAACTTCTTTAAATTTTCCGCTTTTTCCAAACCAACCTGCTTTTTTACCACCTATAAGTGCTCCAACTAATATTATAGCAATAACTATTATCCAAATTAAGGTTTTCTTTTTCATAATTAAAATTTAAGCTCAGTGGCTGGTATTCCAAAAAATAATTCTAATACTTTTAATTTAAAAATATAATCAAATTTTGCTCTATTCACTTCTATATTAGAAGTACTATATCTTAGTTTTGATTGGCTAAATTCAAATGAATTTGTCAAACCAACATCAAATCTTGTTTTAGCATAATCATATGCCAATTCTTGAGACTCAAAGGAAGCAAGTGCTGCATCATATGCTTTTTTAGCTCCTTCTGCATCAACAAAAGCCTGATAAACGGTAGATTCTAAATCTAACTTCGCTTGCTCTAATTGATATTCATTACGTTTTAAGTTTACTACACTTCTTTTAACATTATTTCTAGTTGAAAACCCATTAAAAATTGGAACACTTAAATTTAAACCATAAGAAATTCCGTCATTATCTGATAATTGATCCCCAAAAGGATCTGCTGGATTTTGTACTAAACTAGTATTAGGAACTTCAGAAAGAACAGCATCACCCGTTGACTCTACATAACCAATTTGGGTTGTAACAATAGGATTATCTGGATCTAAAACAGATGTAATTCTTGATATATCTGTCTCTCTTGTGTTATAGTTAAAAAACGCGTTAATTGTTGGCCAATAAATACTTCTAGAAATTTCCAAATCTTTTTGAGCCACACTCATATTTTGCTCAGCAATTTTCACTTCATATCTATTTTCCTTAGCAGAATTAATTACTTCGTCAATACTTTTACCTGAAAGCTCTGAAAGTATTACTGAAAATTCTTGATCAGCAACATCAAAATTTTCATAATCTTTAATTAATAATAACTGTGCTAAACTTACAAGAGATATTCTAACATTGCTTTCTGAAGTTACGATTGCTTGTTTTTCTTGAGCACTTACCGCTTTAATCTCTAGCAAATCTCCTTCAGGTAAAACACCAGCATCTACTAATTCTTGAGTACGTGAAATTTGCTCTTCGGTTACTTTATTTTGTTCCGTTGCTACTTCTAGGTTTGCTTTAGTTAATAAAACTTGTAAATACCCATTGGCTACAAATAATGCTATATCATCTTTTATTTTACTAGAATTATATTGAGATGATAACTGCAACATTTTTGCTTTTTGCATTTCTCTATGGTTACGCAAACCATTAAATACTGTTATACCAGCGTTGATGTTATAAGAAGAACTTCTTGAAGTAATGTTTCTTAAAACTCCCGTTGTTACATCCTGTGTAAGGCCTGTATTCCAACTGTTTCCAGCCGAACCATTAAGTCTTGGTAAATATCTACCTAAGGCATCGCTTTTTGCAATATCAGAATTTTCTATATCTAGCTCAGATTGCTTCACTGAAATATTATTCTCAATTGCATAAGCAACACATTCCTGTAGGGTCCACTCTTTATTCTGCGCACTTAGTGTTACTCCAATACTTAAGAATAAACACACAATTACAAACTTTTTCATATTGATAGTCATTGTTGGATTTGTCTTTGAAATGTTAAAAATGTTACAATTTTTTATAAAATAAAATCAATTATCTTCCTCTACCAGATTTAGCAGCAGGTTTTAATTGATTCCAAACTTTTATTTTATCACTTTCAGATATTCCTGATTTTACTTCTACGTTAATACCATCACTAATACCTAATTCTATATCTTTTCTTTCAAATTTTTGATCTCCAACTTCAACTTCAACAAAAGGAGCTTTGGTTTTTGGATCGTATTGAATTAAAGCTTCTTTTAAAGCCATTACACTGTCTGCTCTTGCCAATATAATAGAAGCATTTGCGCTTAATCCAGCTCTAATAAAAGTGGAATCTGTTTTTGTTAAGGTTCCTTTAATTGCAAATTGAATGGCTCCGTTTTCATCAACACCTTTTGGCGCTATGTAATCTAAAACTGCGTCAAACATTTTGTTTTCTATTGCACCTACCGTTATCTCTAAAGGTAAGTCTTCTTTAATTTTACCTACTTCACTTTCATCAACTTTTCCTTCAAAAATCATATTACCAACATCTGCAATGGTAGCAATGGTCGTTCCGTCGTTAAAATTATTAGACTCTATAACTTGGTTTCCTGTTTTTACTGGAACATCTAATACCATTCCTGCAACAGTCGCTCTTATTTCGGTATTTGCAGCAGCTCCCATACCACTGGTTGTTCCTGTTTTTACAATATCATAATTTTGACGTGCATTATTCAAACTAATTTGTTCTTGTTTGTATCGTTGCTTAGACTGATTGTATGATAATTGTGCGGTATCAAATTCGTTTGCAGAAATCACTCCTTTTTCAAACAATCCTTTCTGTCTATTATAAATGTTTTCTTGATTTTGAAAAGCCAATCTTGCCGTTTCAACTTGAGTATTTACAGAGTTAATATTGTTTTTAGCACTGTTTAAAGAAGATATATTTGGCACTACTTTTACCATTGCAATTAAATCTCCAGATTTAACATACTCTCCTGCTTCCACAAATATTTCATCTATAATTCCCGATATATTTGGTTTAATAAGTACCTCTTCCTTTGGCACAATACTACCCGTAGCAACTGTCTTTTTAAGGATGGAATGCGTATAAGGTTTTTGAGTTTTATAAACTACAGGATCTTTTTGATCTTTTAAATAGATGTATCGTATTCCAAATACAAATGCAATCAAAATAACGGCTAAAGTGATGATGGTTCCTATTCTTTTCATAATGGGTAATTCTATTTATTTCTAGTATTCTTAAATTTTATTCGGTTCTTAATGCGTCTACTGGTTTCATTCTAGTGGCTCTTATTGCTGGAATTAATCCTGCCAAAACACCAAAAACGATTAATATAAATAAGGCAATTAATATTACTTTTATATCTACAGAAGGGTTGGCAAAGTTTTCAACGGGGCCAACACTATCAATTATTGAATTCATTAACCAGATTACTCCTGAAGCAAATGCAATACCAGCCATTCCAGCAACAATAGTTAACATTAATGATTCCTGAAGGATTTGCGTTCTTATATTTAATGGAGTTGCTCCGAGTGCTCTTCGTATTCCTATTTCTTTGGTACGCTCTTTAACAACTATCAGCATAATATTACTAATTCCAATCGCCCCAGATAACAATACCAATGTTCCCACAAAAAACCCAACAAAAGTTAAAATACTGAACAATCCCATTATTTTGCTAAACTGTTCTGCTAAATCAAAATTACCAATTGCACGATTATCATCAGGATGTACCGTATGCTGTTTTCGAATTATGGAAAATATTTCGGGTTTAATATCGGTTATACTTGTTTTATCTTCGGCTGTAATTGCCATCCAACTTACATTATCTCCAAAATTAAATACTTGTGAAAAGGTAGTAAATGGAACAAATATAGTATTAGCATCTTCTTCATCATCTCCATTGCTATTACTCTTTTTAAAGACTCCAATAACCAAAAAGTTAACACCATTTATTTTGATATAAGTTTCTAAAGGTTCTTCACCACGATCATACAATGACTTTACAACATCAGCTCCAATAACTGCAACTTTTCTTTTTTCGTTGATATCTGAATAACTAATAAACCGTCCTTGAGTAATATCCATGGGTTGCTGATAAATAAACTCAGGATAATCACCAGAAACACTAAAGGCTCCTGTTTTGTCTTTTCTTGTAACGTTATTAGCTCCTCTATAACCTCCTAGTTGATTTCTTGGAGAAACATATTTTAACGCAGGAACTTTTTCTTTTAAAAGTGCAACATCTTCAATTTTAAAATTGTATCGTCTTCCTTTAGGCAACCCTTTATAGGACATAGAGGTACTTTGCGACCACATAAAAATTGAATTAGTAGCAAAATCACCAAAATCTTTTGAAACTCCATTTTTCAAACCGTTGGTTAATGCTAATAACAATACCAATATCATGATACCCCAAAACACACCAAAAGCCGTCATTAAGGTTCTAAAACGGTTTGCGTTTAATGCTTCTAATATTTCGTTCCAACGATCTTTGTTAAACATAATTCTTTACTATTCTACACGAAGTGCTTCAATGGGTCTAATATGTGCTGCTCTTCTTGCAGGTATAAAGCCTGCAAAAACTCCTGCTAATATTAATATAACAACTGTAATTATGGCTGTTTTAAAATCTACTTGAGGTGCTTTTATAAAATCACTATCTACCATCGGACTTATTAACTCTAATAGCCCAACCCCTGCAAATAGCCCTAAAAATCCTGAAAAAGCAGTAATAAAAACTGCTTCCTGAAGAATCATTCCAATAATAGAACTTGGTAATGCTCCAAGAGCTTTTCGAATTCCAATTTCTTTAGTTCGTTCTTTTACTACAATTAGCATAATATTACTTACACCAACAACTCCAGCGATAATGGTTCCAATCCCCACAAACCAAAAAACATAACTAATCGTTGCAATTAAACTGTAAATCTTTTTTGCTTCTTCTAAAGTATTATTCACTCTCACAGCACTACGATCGTCTGGAGAAATAGTATGTTTGGTTCTAATATCGTTTTCAAAATTTTCTGTGAGTGCCATAGATAATGCCACAGCTTCATCAAAATTATCAGACATTTTAACGGTGTATGCTAAGGATCTAACCTTATCTCCTGCATTAAAAGCTTGTTGAGCTGTTGTTAATGGAATAAAAACCCTGCTTTCTTCTCGCTTCCCTCCTGGATCTGTATAAACACCAATTACCTTAAAGTTAATTCCTGTAATCTCAATATATTCCCCTATCGGGTTGACCTTTTTAAAAATATCCTCTTTAATTTGGTTTCCGATTACAGCAACTTTTTCTAAGTTGATAATATCTTGGTTATTAAGGAATCGCCCTGAAACCATGCTTTGATTTTCAATAAATTGTTGGTCTGGGTATGCACCTTCAACTCTATAATTTCCAACTTCACCTTTATAAACCAGTTGTCCTCTCCATACACTATAAACCGAAGTTTTGTATTCTAAATCCTCCTCGTATTTTTCGTTAATCTCTTCAAAGTCGTTATTTCTTAACTGAATCAATCTCCCTGGGTTTAACCCTTTAAATTCTTTTGTGGTTCTTCTGGTTCTAATTGCTATTCGGTTTGTAGCATCTTCTTCAAATTGAGATTTTACTCCTTTTTCTATTCCACTACTAAAACCTACCAAGATTACGAGGATAAAAATTCCGAAGAAAACGGAAACCATTGTTAAAACGGTCTGGAGTTTATTTTTCCCCATGGTCTCGAATATTTCTTGCCAACTTTCTATACTAAACATATTCCCCAGTTTTAGCCCTTATTTGTTTTACAACAGAATCATCAATAATTACCCCATCTTTTAGGTTGACGATTCGTTTACACATATGTGCAATATCATCCTCGTGGGTTACTATTAAAATAGTTTTTCCCTCATCATTAATTCCTTGAATCAATTCCATTACCTCGTAGGAGGTTTTTGAATCTAATGCTCCTGTAGGTTCATCTGCAAGTAATACTTTAGGGTCACTTGCCAATGCTCTTGCTATGGCAACACGTTGTTTTTGTCCACCAGATAGTTCGTTAGGCAAATGAGTTGCCCAATCTGCTAAACCCACTTTATCAAGATAGTGCAAGGCTTTTTCCATACGTAAGTTTCTCCCAACGCCTTGATAATACAAAGGCATTGCAACATTATCTAATGCAGACTTATAGTTTATTAAATTAAATGACTGAAAAACAAAACCTAAAAATTTGTTTCTATATTTTGCGGCAACCTTTTCATTAAGGTTTTTTATTAAGGTATCATTTAAATGATAAGAACCCTCATCAGCCTCATCTAGTATTCCAAGTATGTTAAGCAGCGTAGATTTACCAGACCCTGAAGACCCCATAATTGCTACCATTTCACCTTCTGAAACTTCAAAATTGATTCCTTTTAAAACGTGAAGAGAATTACTTCCCATCTTATAGGATTTATGCAAATCTTTAATTTCAATCATGGTTATGTATTAGTTATACAAATTACAGTAATTAATATTTGTAATATGTGAAAATGGTGTTAAGAAATAACCTAAGTATACTTCTAATGGTTTTAAGTAAGACTCTAAGTTATAGGAATTGTTACAGGTTCTTTAATTTATAATTTAAGACTCTTTGGCATTTTTGCGGCTTCTATAAATTGCATAGCCTACTGCTCCAATTAATAAATAAGGAAATATCATTAAATACATAATACCATTATTAACGCCTCTTGCAGTTTGAATGTTTTCATCGCTTTCTAAAACTGCTCTACACATCGCACATTGTGCATCAACTGAGGTAGATGACAAAAGAAATATTACTGTTATAAATATTAATATTCTTGCATTCATAGTATTAGATTAATAGTAAGGAGAAATCATTAGATAAACAACTACTCCACTTATAGCTACATATAACCATAATGGAAATGTAATCCGTGCTATTTTTTTATGCATATCAAATTGACCCGTAATTCCTCTTACATAAGTAATTAATACTAAAGGAATGATAATGATTGACAAAACAATATGTGTAATTAAAATAAAATAATAAACATATTTTATAAAACCTTCTCCACCGTATTTTGTAGAATCCGATGTCATATGATATGCAACATATAACAATAAAAAAACAATTGAAAACAAGATGGCTGTTTTCATTAATTTTTCATGATTTTTTCTGTTTCCTTTTTTAATTTGTAGCACTGACACTATTAATAAAACTGCTGTTAATGCATTTATTGTAGCATAGATAGGAGGAAGAAACCCTAAGCGTTCTACACCTGGTATCCGTATCCCAAAGAGAGCAGCAACAGCAATAGGAATTACGATGGATAAAACCCAAATTAATCGGTTGTATTTTTTAGTATTTAAAGAGTCATTCATTTTATTTCAATAATAATTTAATATCTTCTTTTAGCATTTGCACTCCTTCATCCTCTAATCCATTATAATAAATAATAGGATTTCCATGTTCATCGATTCTTGATCGAATGTTTCCTTCTTTATCAATTAAAGCAAAAAAGCCAGAATGTTCAAAACCGCCTTCTACCTCAGAATTTTCACCTACATATAAATTAAATCCTTTATTAGCCAGTTCGTAAATTGCTTCTTTACCCCCTGTTAATAAATTCCAATTAGAATTGGTGATTTTATATTGATTTGCATATTCTTTTAAAACCTGGGGAGTGTCTGTTAAAGGATCTATACTAAATGAAGCAATTCCTAAATTAGGATTGCCAAAAAATTCATTTTGTATTTTTACCATATTCCTATTCATTATTGGACAAATAGAAGGACAGGTAGTAAAGAAAAACTCAACCACATATACTTTTCCCTTATAAACTTGATTGGTAACGTTTTTTTGATTTTGATTTGTAAAACTAAAATCCGGCACCTTTCCAATTACTGCTAATTCAGAATGGGTAAATTGATCTACTATTTTAGGTACTGCCCAGATTCCAAATATTAAAACAACAAAAGAAATCCCTATGTATGAGTAGTTTTTCATATTCTTAAATTTCTCTATTAGAAGCGTTGTATTTTTTTAAAGATAAACGGTATTCTGCTAATAACACCCTTACATCATCGCTCATTTTATTATTTATTTCGGAGTAAACACTGGAGTCAAATCCATATAAAATACCCACATCTTCATCATTGTCTCTACCTCTTAAATTACGATCTTTATCAATTATAAAAACATATGGAGAACTTTCACTTTCATTTAACGAATAGTTAGACCCTAACGAATTAAACACTTTTTCAATATCCTTTGATGATCCGTAAACAAAATTCCAATTTTCTGGGTTTTCAATTTCTGAAAGTTGTTCTTTTAATATTTCAACTTGATCTTGAACGCCTTCTGGAGTCAATATCACAAATTGAAAATCTTTAAATTGATAATTCTTCTTATATATTTTATGAGCTAAATTAAATGCATTTGCTTGGCTTGACTCCATATCGTTTCCGAAAAAACATAAAATTGTAATATGATCTTTTAACAACTTGGTTTCTCCAGTATTGGTTTTAAATTGATCTATTTCTAACACATTCTCTGTTAAAACAGGAAGTTTCGCAAAATGATTCACCCCTGAAGAAAAGAACAGGTAAGCAGTAATAGGAAGTAAAAACAAAACTCCTAGTACAGCAAATTTTTTTATTTTATCTGTAGCATTCACTTTGCAAAAATAGTAGGTTAAATAGCTAAGAACAATATATTTTAAGTTAATTTATAAAAAAAACTCCATTCAATAATTGAATGGAGTTTTTTTATATCAAACAGATTAACTTTTTTCTTAAAAATTAAACTTTATATAATTTTCTTTATAAATATCAAAAATATAGTTTCCTTCTACTAATAAGATGAAGATTAAATAAATAATTAGGAATACTGCAGTCCAAACTACCGCTCTTCTTAATCCCATTTTTTCATCTCGCATATGCATAAAATCCCAAGTAATATAATAGGCTTTTACTACTGTAAGTATTAAGAATATCCAATTAAGATATTTTAATGCAAACAAACTGTTAGAAGTTAAAAATTCAGGTTTTATAATCCCTAAAAATACTTCAATTATTGTAATAATAGAAAGTAGTACAAATACTCCCCAAATTTTTGATTGGTTAGATTTAAACTTAAGTTTTCCTCTAAATATTGCTAAATTATGATCTTCTGCCATTTCTTAAATATTATTCTTTTTAAACAAGGTAAAATACTGTAAATACAAATACCCAAACTAAATCTACAAAGTGCCAATATAATCCCACTTTTTCGACCATTTCGTAATTCTTTCTTCTCTCGTAAGTTCCTATAATAACATTAAAGAAAATAATGATATTAAAAACAACTCCAGAAAAAACGTGGAATCCGTGAAAACCTGTAATAAAAAAGAAGAAATCGGCGAATAAAGGAGTACCATATTCATTATGCTTTAAGTTGGCACCTTCTACAATTCCTTTTCCATCACTTTTTAATTTGGCAACAGATTCAGCTCTTGAAAGAACGGTACGCTCTCCATTTTCATCTAAATACTGTGTGCGTATTAATAATGATTCGTCTGCTAAAAATCCTTTTGTAACTTCAGCTAAAGTAACACTTGTTCTTGCACTTTCTGATTGATACCAAATTCCATCATTACTTTCTTGTGTAACACGTTCGGAATGAATTGGAATTGCAAAGTCTCCTAATGCAACTCTTGAATTATCTTCTTTTACAAATTGCAAAACTTTACCTCCATTAGTTTCAACTGCACCATAACTACCTTTAATAAAAGTTCCCCATTCCCAAGCTTGTGAGCCAACGAATATTAGACCTCCTATAATAGTTAGAAAAAGATAAACAATAACTTTATTCTTCTTCATATGGTGTCCTGCATCTACAGCTAATACCATAGTTACAGATGAAAAGATTAATATAAACGTCATAAACGCCACATAATACATTGGGAAATTCCCATGAATAAATGGAATATGCGTAAATACCTCATCGGCTATTGGCCAAGAGTCAATAAATTTAAATCTTGAAAATCCGTAAGCGGCAAGAAAACCTGAAAATGTTAATGCATCAGAAACAATAAAAAACCACATCATCATTTTACCATAACTGGCATTTAGCGGTCTGTTTCCTCCGTTCCAAGTTTTATTATCAGTGCTTGGTTTTGCAACTGTAGAGTCCATATAAAGTATTTGGTTTAAATAGGTTTCAAAAATACATATATTTTTTATCTAACAAAATAGAAAAATAAAAAGAGGTAAATCCATAAAACATCAACGAAATGCCAAAAAGTAGCGGCTATCTCTATGCCTACGGTGTTTCCTATAGTATATCTTTGTTTATAATGATTATAAATTACGACTAAAAGTGAAATTAGCGCAGCAATAATATGCGTTAAATGCAGAAGTACTACTAAATAAATAAACGAAGTAGTTATGGTACTTTCACTTCCCGTAAAGAAATATCCGCCTGAAATAATTTCAGAAAACCCTTTAAACTGAAAAACAATAAAACCAACTCCTAATAAGAAAGTAATGATTAATAAAACCATTCCTTTTTTATTTTCTTGTGCCATTACATATTTCTTCGCTAAATGAATTGTTACACTACTTAATAATATAATAACTAAACTAATATAAAATGCCTGCGGAATTTGAAAGTCGGTTAACCAATCTGGACGCTCTTTACTTACAATATAGCCACTTGTTATGCCTAAAAAACTCATCGTTAAGCTAATCATTCCAAACCAAAGCATCATTTTTTTAGCTCGATCTACTCTTGGCTTATTATCATCTGTTTTATTTTCCATTTGAAAATCTTTTATTAAAGTTGCTCCCATTTATCTAATAAATTTATCAGCTACATATATTATTTGTAAAAGTGTAATATAACTAACACTGGCTAACATAAACTGTTTAGCTACTTTATTGGTTTTAATTTTATATAATCTAATGGCAAAATACAAAAATCCCATTCCTATTAACCCCATTAACACACCAGAAACAGGAGTTAAATACAATTTTCCAGTAACTCCGAAAACAGGAATTAAAGATGCTAATACGGTCCATAATGTATACAAAATTGCTTGTAACGCAGTACTCTTATCTTTTTTACCGTTTGGTAACATAAAGAAACCAGCTTTTTCATAATCATCATATAAAAACCAAGCAATAGCCCAAAAATGAGGAAACTGCCAAAAAAACTGAATCATAAATAATGTTCCGGGTTCAATTCCAAAATTGTTTGTTGCTGCTACCCAACCCAACATAAATGGTATGGCTCCGGGAAATGCACCTACAAATACTGAAAGTGAAGTTTTTGTTTTTAAGGGAGTATATAAGCTTACATACATAAAAATGCAGATGGCACCAAACATAGCGGTAATAGGATTTATAATATATAAAGATACAATCCCGATAACAGTTAAAACTACTGCAATACTAAAAGCGGTATTAACAGACATCCTGCCCGAAGGTATCGGTCTGTTTTCAGTCCGTTTCATTAAAGCATCTAAGTCTCTTTCTATAATCTGATTGTATACATTTGAAGCTCCTACCATTGAGTACCCTCCTACGCATAAGAGAATTAATTCAGTATAGTTTACAACATCTGCTCCTAAAAAATACCCTGCAACTGAAGAAAACAAAACACTAATCGATAATCTGACCTTGGTAATTTCAAGGAAATTTTTAAAGAATGAATTATTTTGAGAATTTTGACTTGTACTTGACAATTTCTTTATTTTTTTATGCTGCAAATATAGAGTACCTTATATACCTTTTACAATTATTTTAAGAATATCTTCTATAATTATTAGCTGAATTTCAGTAATTTTGCAGCTAATTTAAAAATCAAAAAATGCGAACTAAAATATTTTTAACAACGCTTTTACTATTTGTTGGATTCATTTCGAATGCTCAAAAGGATCCTAAATCTTCAGAATCAAAATCTCAAAAAAATGAAGGTTCTACAGATACAAACGCTCAAACTTCTTCAAATTTATTAGATTCAGAAGATACTTATAAAGGCAAGACAACATTAGTAAATGTTACTACCGATGTTTATTTTTTTAAAGGAGAAGAAGAAAATATGGGAGTTTTTTTAGCAAAAGAAGGTGCTGTTATAATTGACACCCAAAACCCTGATGAAATGTCACGTAGTTTAAAAATAATTAACCGCTTAAATAAAAAACTACCTATTAAATATTTAATAAACACTTCAAGTGTACTAAAAAATAAAAGAAACACTTCCGAATTAAAAAAAGATGGAACTTTACTTATAGGACAAAACAACTCCTCAGTTAATAAAAATGTTAAAAAAGGCAGTAATTCAACTAATTTCAAACCTAACATTTCTTTTAAGGGTCAGATGACAATTAATTTAGAAAGCGAAAATTTAGAAATAATTTCTTTAAGGAATTCAGCAAACTCTGCTGTTTTTCTTTCTAAAAAAAATGTGCTATTTACAGGACCTATATTTGTCAATAAAAAATACCCATTAATTAATGCCGAAACCGGAAATGGATATAAGGATATTACGAAAGGACTTTCAGGTATATATAGGCTTGCAAATGATAAAACTAAAATAATTCCTGGAAAAGGTGAATTAGCTAGTTTAATGGATGTAAATAATGCTTTAAATATGATGGAAAACGTGGTTAAACAAGTTTATTCTCAAAGAGCAAACGGAAAAACTTTAGAGCAAGTCTTAGCAATGAAAAACATTACGAAAATTTATGATGCTAGAGGTTATGGTGATGGAGTTGTAACAACCGAAATATTTATCACGTCTATTTCTGTCTCTTATACACATCTCCGAGCCCACGAGACAGGCAGAAATCTCG
>OJDV01000440.1_pt1 | contig 14719 bp, 17 predicted proteins | sample 1592911 | NCBI WGS metagenome assembly OJDV01 (sample SAMN05416860, study PRJEB24817) | seawater metagenome | isolation source: Sea water | place: Canada:Atlantic | collected 2013-11 | reverse complement strand
GAGATTTCTGCCTGTCTCGTGGGCTCGGAGATGTGTATAAGAGACAGCCCTAATAGCATTTGGAATCATGGAATTTATTCTAAATAAGCTTAATGATATAATGCTGTTAGAATGGGAAATTGGTGAGATGATAATTTCTGTTGGAGGAATATTGTCTTTTCTAGGGATACTAATTATTACTCTAATCCTAGCAAAACTGATTGCTATATTATTTAGAGATGATTGGATGATTAAGGTGTTCCCAAAAGGAGTAACGCCAGCAGTTTCTCTTATTTTAAGAATATTGATAGTAAGTATTGGTTTGTATGTTGGTTCTTCTGCAGCAGGAATAGACTTAAGTAAATTAGGATTTATTATAGGTGCTTTAGGGGTTGGTATAGGTTTTGGAATGCAAAATATAGTTTTAAACTTTATATCAGGTTTGATTCTTGCCTTTGAGAGACCTATTAATATTGGAGATACTATTGAGATTGATCAAGAATTTGGTGTGGTTACCAATATTGGAATTAGATCAAGTAACATTAAATCTTATTCGGGCTATGAATCTATTATACCCAATGGTGATTTAATTTCTAAAAAAGTAAACAACTATACACTGAGCAATAGAGATAGAAGAAGTAAAATTATGATGAAAACTGCTGCTACAGCAGACCCAGAAAAGGTTATTGAATTATTTAATTCTATTGCTATAGATCATCCAAATGTATTTAAAGAGCCTAATCCTAAAACGTATTTTTATGGATATGATCCTGAAGGAAATTTGAGTTTTGCTTTAATATTTTGGTCCACTTTTTCAGACACTTTAAAAAATAATAGTGAAATAGCTTTGACGATTTATAAGAGACTTAAAGAAGAAGGTATCCAAGCTCCTGTTCCAATTAGAAGAATAGTTAATGAGTAATATAATTTATATAAAAAAAGCCCATTTTTTAAAATGGGCTTTTTTTATATAAATTATATTTTTTTTAAAACCAAGGTCTTTTTCCAACTTGATAGGTGTTGTAAAACTCTTCATCACTTTTAGTAAGGTAAATAATGCCTTCAATAAATCCAATAATTCCAGCGGCACCACAAGTTACAAACGAAATAACTATTTGGATAACACCTTCTTTATTATAACCTAATATGAATTTATGGACACCTAAAGATCCCAATAGAATAGCTAAAATACCTGCTATTACTTTTTTGTTCTCTCCATTATTGGTTGCATCGTTCCAGCTTTCTTTAAACTCATTTACAGTTTCTTTAGCTTCCTCTTCAAATGTATTTTTGTTTTCTTCACTCATTTCAGTTAATATTTAAGTTGTTATGTAAAAGTAATCAATATTATAAAAACGCACTATCAATAGGTTCCCAAAGTTCGATTTTATTTCCATCATTATCTAAAATCCACCCAAACTTCCCATAATCATATTCCTCCATTTTACCAACAATAGTAACTCCTTCCTTTTCTAAAACCTTTAAAAGTTTAGTTAAGTTTTCAACTCTAAAGTTCATCATAAACTCCTTTTTACTGGGCTCAAAGTATTTGGTGTCACTTTTAAATGGACTCCATTGTGTAGAACATTTATTTCCATTTTCGTCTTTCCACCAAAAGGTACAGCCATAATCGTCTGTATTTAATCCAAGATGATTTTTATACCAATCTTTGCTAGTTTTAGGGTCTTCGGTTTTAAAAAAAATGCCTCCTAATCCAGTAACTCGTTTCATATCTTTCGGGTATTAATTATTGAATTCTACTATTATTTTATCTACAATTACTTGAGCTAATTTTTCTTTACTTTCAACAGTCCACCCTGCAATATGAGGACTTAAAATCACATTATCCATACTTAATAAATCGGAAAGTGATTTAGGGATGTCATTATTAAATAAGGATTCAAACGAACTTTTTTCAAACTCCAACACATCCAATCCTGCACCTAAAACCTTGCCATTATTTAAAGCAGTTACTAAGCATTCCGTTACCACACTTTTCCCTCTAGCGGTATTGATAAGCCAAAAAGATTTTGAAAACTGATTGATAAAATCGGTGTGGACCATCTTATTAGTTAAGGGAGTCCAAGGAGTGTGTAAACTCACAACATCCACTTCTTTTTGAAAAGTATTTAATGAAACTTGCATAGCATTTTCATCGCCCACATTTTCTTTAATGTCATAGCAAATCACTTTACAATCAAAACCTTTTAGTTTTTTTGAAAATGCTTTTCCCATATTTCCATAACCAATAATTCCAACGGTTTTACCTTCTAGTTCAATCCCTCTATTTTCTTCTCGATGCCATAAACCATTTCTAACTTCATGATCTGCTTTATTAAGTTTATTAAATAAAGATAGAATCATTCCTAAGGCGTGTTCTCCAACCGCATTTCGGTTTCCTTCGGGAGCAGAAATTAATGTAATCCCTTTAGATTCTGCATAAGGAATATCAATGCTTTCCAAGCCAGCACCAACACGAGCTATAAACTTTAAATGAGTCGCTGCATCTATAAATTCTTGATCGCATTTAAATCTGCTTCGAATTACAATCCCTTCATAATTAGAAATTATTTTTTCAATATCAGATTTAGAGGAAGTATAATCTTCATCATTTGTAAATCCAGCGTTGGCTAACTGATTAATTAGTAAAGGATGATTTTTATCTAAATGAAGTATTTTCAAGATTTAAATTTTTGGATAGTTGCTAATGGTTTTTTCGTGTTTAACAGTTCCAGTATGAGCGGTACTCAACTTTTCGAATAATAATACATGCACTTCTTCTTCGTTTAAAGTTTTAGGACAGTGTTCAACTCCTTTTGGCACTACTATAATCTCTCCTTCATTAATGACCTCTATACGATCTCTAAAATGCATTTCTAAGGTGCCTTTTATTACTTGGAATAGTTCGTCTTCATCTTTGTGTTGATGCCAAACAAATTCACCTTTAATTTTAGCTAAAAGTACTTGCATATCATCAACAATTGCAATCTGATGCGGGTGCCAATTCTCAGAAAATTTCGAAAATTTATTTTTAATGTTTATAGGTTTCACAGTCTAAACAATTAGTCAAACAAGATACTAATTTCTTCTGTTATTTTTGTGGGACGCAGTGTTTTTCCGTTTAATAAGCACCAAGTAGTTTTTGCTTCAACGATGTTTTTTTGATCTTTAATCCGAATAATTTTATAGTGACGCTCACTTTTAACCCCTTCGTTTTTATGAATCCAGGTACTAAGCTCTAATTCTTCTCCTTCAAAAGAAGCAGCTTTATAATTGATGGTATGATTAATCACAAACCAAACATAATCTTCTTGCATTTTTTTTGGAGCAAAATTTCTCCAATGATTTTCAGCAGCATCTAAACACCATTGTAGATAAGTAAGGTTATTTACATGGTCTCTTTCATCAATAGCAGAAGAAGGAACTGTAATTATTTTGGTATAGGTTCTCATTTAGAATCCTAAAATAATTTTTGCGATATAGAAAAACAGAAAAATTCCAAATATATCATTACTGGTAGTGATAAAGGGTCCTGTTGCAATTGCTGGATCAATACCTTTTTTATCTAAAATTATGGGAACAAAGGTCCCAATTAATGCAGCTATTATAATTACGGATAACATAGAAATAGCAATCGTAATACTTACGATACTATCTTGACCAACAATGGCCCCAAAAATAATCACTAATAATCCTAATATGGTTCCGTTTATGATTGCCAATCCCAATTCTTTTAATAATCGATGAAATAAGCTTCCTTTAACTACATCGTTTGCCAAACCTTGAACAATAATAGCACTGGATTGAACACCGACATTACCTGCCATTGCAGCAATTAATGGTGTAAAGAAAAATAATATTGGATAATGAGCTAATGCTTCTTCAAAACCTTGTAAGATGTAGACACTACCTAAACCTCCAAAGAGACCTAAAACCAACCAAGGCAATCTCGCTTTTGTTAATTCTAATATACCATCATCGGCTTCTACATCCTGCGATATACCTGCAGCCATTTGATAATCTTTTTCAGCTTCCTCTTTTATAAAATCTACAATATCATCAATAGTAATTCTACCTACTAAAACTCCATTTTCATCAACTACTGGAATGGCTTCTAAATCATATTTATGCATTATTCTTGCCACTTCTTCATCTTCGGTAGCAACCGTAACATAATCTACTTTTGGTATGTAAACTTCACTAATATGAGTTTTTGCAGAAGCGGTTAAAAGATCTTTTAAAGATAGACGCCCTTTTAATTTTCCGTCTTTATCGGTTACATAAATGGAATGAACACGAGTTACGTTTTCCGCTTGCCTTCTCATTTCTCGAACACAACCCGCAACGGTCCATGTTTCTTTTACTTGTACCAACTCTTTTGCCATTAATGCTCCAGCAGTATCCTCAGCATAATTTAAAAGCTCAACAATGTCTGAAACATGCTCCTCATCTTTTATTATTTGGATTACTTTTTGTTGAATATGATCATCGAGTTCTGCTACCACATCGGCTGCATCATCGGTGTCCATTTCTTCAATTTCTTTGGCAATTTCTTTTGGGGAAAGGCGACTTAGAATTTTTTCTCTATCATCTTCGTCTAACTCCATTAAAGCTTCAGAAGTAATTTCACTTTCTAAAGATTTAATTAGGTAAGCAGCTTCTTTAGCGTTTAATTCTTCTAAAAGCTCGGCAATATCAGCAAAGTGTAGTTCGTGTAGTAGTTCTCTAAGCGCATTGCCATCTTTTTTAGCAATGAGTTGCTCAATGTTCTCTATGAAGTGTGTCGTTAGTTGAAACTGCATCGTTCTCTAATTTTTGAGTGAGCATGATAAATTCAGAAACCGAAAGTTGTTCGGGACGTTGTCCAAAGATAGTATCTTCTTTTAACTTATCAGAAATATTAAAGACTTTTAAGCTATTTCGAAGTGTTTTTCTTCTTTGCTGAAAAGCGGTTTTTACAACTTTAAAGAATGTTTTTTCGTCGCAAGGGAGATCGTAATTGTCTTTTCTCCTAAGGCGAAGCACTCCACTATCTACTTTTGGAGGTGGATTAAATACGGTTGGAGGCACTGTAAATAAGTATTCGGCATCGTAAAAAGCTTGTACTAAAACAGACATGATACCATAGGTTTTGGAACCTTCTTTTTCGCAAATACGTTTTGCTACTTCTTTTTGAAACATACCTGTAAATTCTGGAATTTGATCCCGCCATTCCAGAGTTTTAAAAACTATTTGAGTAGAAATGTTATAAGGGAAATTACCGGTTATTGCATAAGGTTCCCCATTAAAAAAATTATTTAAATCGAATTTTAAAAAATCGGCAGGAATGACTTGTAGGTTCTTGTTTTTGAAATTTTCATTAAGGTAGATTACAGATTCAGAATCTAATTCCATTGCAATCACCTCAAGGTCCTTTTCAATCAGGTATTTTGTAAGAACACCCATTCCAGGGCCAATTTCCAAGACGTTTTTATAATTTTTAAGGGTTAAAGTCTCAGCAATTTTTTTTGTGACATTTTCGTCTTTCAGAAAATGCTGACCTAAATGTTTTTTTGCTCTTACAGACATCCTAATGTTGTGTTACGGTATACTCATCAATAATTTCCAACTCGGTTCTAAATGCAAGCATTTTGTCTGCAAACTTTAATAAACCTTCCTGTTTCAATTTATCAGCATCGTTTTGGTAATAGCTATCCAAAGCTTCTCTTGATATTGCTGTATACTGCACGGCATAAGTAGTTCCGCCCATTTCTTCATCAACAAGAACCTTTGTCAGTCTTGCATTTATAAATTTACCGGTAGCTAAAACTTGTGGGATATGATTTTTAATCCAATCCAGCCATTCGTCATGGATGCTTTCTTCAATATTAGCCGTAACATTATATATGATCATAATTATTCTATTTCATCACCTCGTAGCATTCTGAATTTTTTTCGTGCTTCTACAAAGTAAATACTATCTTCAAAATTGAAGATTAGCAATTCGTAGTATTCTTTGGCTTTAAGAGGATCGTTAAGTTTTGTTTCGTATAATTTTGCCAAACGATAATGAGCATCGTCTGCTAAAATATCTTCATTATAAAATTGAATTAAAGTTAAATAACTCTGCTTAGCTTTCTCGTATTCTCCTTTTAACTCATATAATTCCCCTAATTTTAATAAGGCTTCATCTTCAATTTTTTCACCTTTATGGTTTTCTAACAAACTATTTAAAACAGAAATGGCATCGGTTTCTTTTTTCTGAAAAGTTAACAAGTCTGCTCTTGCATATTGCTTTAATGCTGTTTGGGTAGAGTCTTCAAGTGAATTGTCTTTTATCATTAAACTCAACTGCATCGCATCGTTTGCAATTAATTGAGTTGCCGATTTTTTAAGCACATCCAACTGCACTTGAGCCCAGGTAAAATCACCCTTAAAATAACTGGTTTTTGCGACTTTAAAGCGAGCTTCTTGAGCCAAAAGGTCTCCTTTTACCTCACTCTGTATTTGTGAATAATAAATCAATGCCTGATTAAATTTTTCATCATAAACCAAAATATCTGCAAGTAGCATTTTAACTTTAGCTTCTTGATATCGGGTTAGTTCTTGTTTTGATAAGGATTTTAAGTTTGAGATGGCAAGATCTTTTTTACTATTCTGAAAAGCAAGAAAATAATTATAATCTAACTGAATTTGATAGGTTTTTCGATCTAACCCAAACTCCTCTAATAGGTCTTTATAATCTTTTTCAATTTTTGAATACTCTTTTATTGAAGCAGTCTTTAATTTAATTTTCATTAAATGTTGATAGCCTGCTATTTTCCCTTCCAGAGTTGAAGCATTTTCAATTAGATAATTTACGATGATTGTTGCATTTTCATAATCTTCATCACTAGTAGCGATATAGGCAACATCTGCAATTCCAGACATATCGCTATCAGCCATACGTTTATAAATAGCTTTTTCCTGAGTAAATGCTTTTTTATATTCTTTTTGCTGAATAAACAACCAACTTAATAATTCGTTGTACAAAACATCGGGTTGCTTTTGAAGTTTTTGAAGTAATGCTTTACGGAGTAACATATTTGCTTCTTCCGTTGGATCTTCAGTAATATAAAGACTGAAATTTTGTTGAGCAATCCCTTGATAGGAACGATTCCTTTTAATTAACACCAAGTAGCTGTTAAACATTTTTTCAAGATTGCCTTTTTCTCCATAAAGACGTGCTAATTGGTAACTATAATCCGTTTCTGGAAATGCTTCCATCGCAGCTACATAGGTTTCAATAGCTTGATCTAATAAGCTGTATCTTTCAAACGCTTCGCCAATACTCCGACCATAATTAAATTTTTCACTTTCTTTTACAAATAGAATGGCTTTGTTATAATTAATTTGTGCTAAAGAATCATTTTCTTGAAGCGAATAATTATAACCTAACTCCACAAAGAGATGAGGGATAATCCGTTTATTATTTAACCTATCAATTAATAAATTTTCGGCTTCTTTAAAATTCTCTAATTGTTGATTAGAAGCAACAATGGCTCTAAAAAAATTAAAGTTTTTATTTTTTTTATAAAGTTTGGTGTAAAGAGCAAGTGCTTTTTCGTATTCTCCTTGTTCAAAATAATTTTTGGCAAGCAAATCGTTTTGTGCATTAACAGTAGTTAACGATATAAAAAACAAGAAAAAAACAATTTTGCGCATGGGATAAAGATAGGAAATAGATTTCTTAATAAAATGTCAAAAAAAAGGGATTATTAATTGATAGGAACTCCTTCTAATTGACCCCATTCTGTCCAAGATCCATCATATAAAAAGTGATCTTTTTTTGATAGTATTTCGGAAGCAAGAATTAAAATGCAAGCTGTTAATCCAGATCCACATGTGTAAATATGAGCTTTGTTTTCTATGCTCAATTCTTTGAAAATTGTTGTTAATTCTTCCCTTGACTTAAACTTTCCGTTGTTTAAAACCTTTAAAAAAGGCAGATTAACTGAATTAGGAATGTGTCCGCTTTTTAAGTTTTCACGAGTTTCAGGTACCAGTCCACAAAACCGATCATTAGACCGAGCATCAATAACAATCGCTTCTTTAGTTGAAATGTTCTTTACTATTTGAGAAGCAGATTTTTGAAAATTCGGATTAAAAGAGGCATTAAAATCTCCAAGAGTTAGTTCTTGATTTTTTATAGGCTCAACAGGATTGCTTTTTGCGATCCATTCTGGAAGACCCCCATCTAAGACAGCAATATTATTATGCCCCATCGTTTTAAACATCCACCAAACTCTTGGGCTCGCATAAATACCCATATTGTCATAAACGATGAGGGTGCTGTTGTTATTGATACCAAGTTTCTTGCACTCTGTTGAAAAATCTTCAGGAGAGGGTAGGGTATTTGGTAATGGGTTTTCTAAATCTGAAAAGGTTCCTTTTAAATTAAAATAACGAGCTCCTTTAATTTGGAGCTTGGGAAATTCAACTTTAATATTTGCCACATTACTTTCTAAACTTACGTCTAAAACCACCAAATTGGGTGCGTTTAAATTTTCAGAAAGCCAATCAACAGATACAAGTGGATTCAAATAAATAGTTTTAATTAATGATGTCAAAACCGCAATAAGGAACCAATACTTCAGGTATTTTAATTCCTTCTGGGGTTTGGTAATTTTCCAATATTCCTGCCAACACTCTTGGTAATGCTAAAGAACTTCCATTAAGAGTATGAGCTAATTTATTTTTACCGTCTTCATCTTTATATCTTAATTTCAATCTGTTTGATTGAAATGATTCAAAATTTGAAATAGATGAAATTTCTAACCAACGATCTTGAGCTGTTGAAAACACTTCAAAATCATAGGTTAAAGCAGCGGTAAAACCTAAGTCACCACCACAAAGTCTTAGGATGCGATACGGTAATTTTAATTCTCTTAAAATATCTTTTACATGATCAACCATTCCTGTTAGAGCAGTATAAGAGTTTTTAGGATTCTCAACCCTTACAATTTCTACTTTATCAAATTGATGTAACCTGTTTAAACCTCTAACGTGAGCACCATAACTTCCTGCCTCTCTTCTAAAACAAGGAGTGTAGGCAGTACATAAAACTGGCAATTCTGTATGTGATTTTAAATCACCACGAAATAAATTAGTAACAGGTACTTCTGCAGTTGGGATTAAATATAAATCGTCTTGGGCATCATGATACATTTGTCCTTCTTTATCAGGCAATTGACCTGTTCCAAGAGCAGATGCTTCATTTACTAAATGAGGTACTTGATACTCAGTATATCCGGCATCGGTATTTTTATCTAAAAAATAAGCGATTAAAGCACGTTGTAAGCGAGCTCCTTTTCCTTTATAAACTGGAAATCCAGCACCGGTAATTTTTACTCCAAGCTCAAAATCTATAATGTCGTATTTTTTTGCTAACTCCCAATGTGGTAAAGCACCTTTAGCAAGTTGAGGTATTTCGCCTTCATTAAAAACCTCTTCATTGTCATCTTCACTTTTACCCGCTGGCACCAAATCATTTGGAATGTTTGGTATGGTAAATAATAATTGTTGAAGTTTTTCAACAGCATTATTGAGCGTTTCGTTTAACTCTTTTGAAGTTTCTTTTAATTGTGAAGTTTTCTCTTTTAAAAGATTGGCTTTTTGAGTTTCTCCATTTTTATAAAGAATTCCTATTTCTTTAGAAAATATATTGGATTGCGATAAAGTTTCGTCTAGTTTTGATTGAGTTGCTTTACGTAACTCATCGGTCTGTAAAACTTCTTCAAAGATAGAAGTAGCTTCAAATCCTCTTTTGGTAAGGGCTTGAATAAATTTTTCTTTGTTTTCGCGTATATCGTTTACTTGTAACATTTTCTTAAAAATTTGAAGGTGCAATTTAGGAAAAAAGAGGGGTTTATTGGAAGATTTTTGCTTGGTTATTTTTTATGATAATCCTTTGGGGAAGGCAACAACCAATTTGTATGCCTAAGTGACTCCCATTTTTGATTTGCAAGATCTATTTTTGTGTCGGTAAATTGAAAAAACGGACCGCCATTAACACTTACTTTTGAGTTCATATAGACCTCAATATCATTTCCTTTTTCAATCTCGATATGTTTGATTTTTTGTGCCAGTTGCCACATTAAATCTGGCTTTGTAGGTAATGATCTTTTCTGTTTTGCCGAAAGCAATTTTTTATAATCATACAGTTTTTTTTCTCCTGTTTTCTTATCTACCACTCTCACCGTTAAAGTACCGCTTTTGGTGCGCAACATCATTCGCCAACTTAATCGATGTCCTTCTTCGGTCCAAAGAACATCATCTTGTAAGAGCCAATGACGTAAGGGTAGTCCAACTTGAATGATGAAATAAATTGAGAATATACCAATCAGTATATTTTTGTAAGTTGGAATGATGATTTTGTTTTCTTGATAGATTTCTTTTTTTAGCTTGAACCTTTTTTGAATGGTTTCCGAACTAAAGAACAACAATGCAAAAGCAATTGACATATAAGGGAAGATCCCTACTTGAAAAACAATGGAATTAAACAAGTGAAAAAATAAGGAAAGACAAAACCCTAAAATCCTTGTTCTTTTCCATAATAACATGGGAATGATAAGTAAATCGAAAAATATACCAACATAAGCTACAGTATAATGGACCCAATTTTGTTGTAATAATTCTCCAATAAGGAAATAATATTTTTTAGATCTTAATAACAATCCTGGCGCAATTGCATCCAACCAATCGGGATACCATTTTGCTACAGACCCATATATAAAAACGATTCCAACTTGCAGTATAAAAGCCCATTTTACCCATTGAGGCATGGAAAGAGATTTAAAAGATGGATTCAATTTAGCATCTAATGAATATCTTTTATTTGCAGGTAAAAAAGACATTAACCAGCACAATAATACCATTAGATAATAGTGATTGTTATAAGAAGTTTTTTGCATTAAATAAACACTGGTCCATAATAATGCATAGGAAAACATGGCGATTCTATATTTAAACCCCAGCATTACAAAAATCCCGAATACTCCCATTAATGCAAAATAGAAGTACATGCCTTCTCCTATAAAAGCTTGTAAAAAATCAAAACCAATAAAGTTAAATGTAAATTCGGGTTCTACTAATACACGTCGAACCCAACCTGTTGCTATCGCTCCAAATGCTTCCAAAGTAATTAACAAACCGAAAATAATCCTGAAAAGGCTTAAACCCGTATTGTCAATTTGTTTGAAAAGAAATTTATTCATTATTAAGTATGTAATTCCTTGCGAAGAATTCGTCTTCTTTTATGGCGTTTTTTAATGCTTCTTTAGATGAAAATGTTTTTTCTTCTCTAATCCTTCTTAAAAAATTTAAACGAATATTTTGATCGTAAAGGTCATTATTATAATCTAAAAAATAGGTTTCAATAGTTTTATGAACACCACCCACAGTAGGGTTGGTTCCTATATTAGTAAGACCGTAAACTTCTTTACCAGCAATAATGGATTGCACCAAATAAACACCGTTTTTAGGGATGAGTTTGTAATCTTCTTCTATACCTAGATTGGCAGTTGGAAATTCTAAGGTTTTACCAATTCCTTTGCCTTTTACGATGGTCCCTGAAAGCATAAAAGGATATCCTAAATATTTGTTGGCTCTTTGTATATCTCCTTCATCTAATGCTTTTCTAATTTTTGTAGAACTAATAGAAACATTTTGTAATTGTTGCGCAGTGATTTCTACTACTTCAAAATTAAAAGTCTTTCCAAATTCTATTAAATCATCAATGGTTGCGTTTCTGTTTCTTCCAAATTGATGATCGTAGCCAATAATTATTTTTTTAATATGTAATTGATTAACCAAAATATCTCTAACAAATTCTAATGCAGATAATCTTGAAAAACCTTTTGTAAAAGGGTGAATTATTAAATTGGATATTCCAGTTTGTTCAATTATTTCTTTTCGCTCTTCTATGGTATGGATTAGCTTTACAGAGGAATCTTTTTGTAAAACCATTCTAGGATGCGGAAAAAAAGTAAGTAAAATCGATTCCAATCCGTCTTTTTCAGCAGCATCCACTATTTGAGTTAATATTGCTCTATGACCTAAATGGACTCCATCAAATGTGCCAATGGTAACCACCGAAGGTATATTATTATGATAAGAAGATATCGACTTGTATACTTCCATATTATTTTCCGTTAAAGGAATTCATTGTATTAGAAATTCCTGCCATTCCAAAAGATTTTATAGCCTCAGTAGCTTTTTCTAGTCGTTCGGGTAATAATTTTTGTTCTTCATCGATCCATTCCCCTAAAACATAATCTACTTGTTTTCCTTGAGAAAATGTATCTCCAATTCCAAATCGGAATCGATTGTATTGGGTAGTATTTAAAACCAGTTGAGTATCCTTTAATCCATTATGACCTCCGTCACTTCCTTTTGTTTTTATTCTAAAACTCCCAAAATCTAAGTTTAAATCGTCGGTAACAACCAATAAGTTTTCTAAGGGAATTTTTTCTTTTTCTAACCAGTATCTTATTGCTTTACCGCTAAGGTTCATATAAGTACTAGGTTTTAATAATACAAAGGTTCTCCCTTTAAATTTATAAATGGTAACATCTCCTAACTTGTTACTTTCAAAAGTAAGGTCTTCCTTTTCAGCTAAAAAGTCAAGAATTTTAAAGCCAATATTATGTCGAGTGTTTGCATATTTAGGGCCAATGTTTCCTAAACCTACAATTAGAAATTTTTTCATAGGGTCTCCTTCAGTTAGAATTCTGTTTGAGGTATTTGTAAAAAGCCTTTTTAATATGGATAACATACAATTATTAAACTTTCGTAAAAATAAAAAAAGCATCCCATATAAATAGGATGCTTTTTAAGTATATTTTTCTGAAAGATTTTATTCTTCAGTAGCGGCTCCTTCAGCAGCACCTTCAGCATCTTCAGCACCTTCAGCTCCTTCTTCACCTTCTTCTTCATCTTCAACTTCATCTTCAACAGCAACACGAGAAGTTCTAACTTGACAAACAACTCTACTCTCATCTTGAAGAATAACGTAGTCTTCACCAGTTAAATCTGCAACAGTCATGATATCTCCAATTCTCATTTCAGAAATGTCAGCATTTAAGAAATCAGGAAGATTTTTTGGAATTGCTCTTACTCTTAATGAACGGTTAACAATACGTAAAGTTCCACCATTACGAACTCCAGGAGCACTTCCTGTAACACGAACAGGGATTTCCATACTTACTTCTTTATCATCAAAAATTTGATAAAAATCTACGTGTAAGATTTTATCTGTTACTGGGTGAAATTGAATATCTTGTAGGATAGCTTCTATTTTAGAACCATCTTCTAAGGCAATTACTACTGTGTGTACATCTGGAGTGTAAACTAATTTTTGAAATGCGATGATTTCTGCTGCAAAGTGAATAGCCTTATCTCCTCCGTATACTACGCAAGGAACCTGACCAGCATTACGTAAGGCTTTAGTAGCTACTTTACCTACGCTTTCTCTTTGAGATCCGTTGATTGTAATTGATTTCATTTTTTTATTTTATGTTTATAATTTAGAACTCCCACCTTTTGGTGAAAGCGGGTGCAAAGATGCGCTTTTTTCTGAATAGAGAAAAGAAAATAAAGCTCTTTTTTTGAATAGTATTCTTACTGGTTTTCTGAAAGTTACATCAAAAACTTTGTGCTGATAGATTTGTTTGCATTAACACTTACCATTACATCAGCAAAAAGCTTCGCACAACTTAATACCTTAACCTTAGGGCTGTCCTTTTTAGAAGGAATAGAATCGGTTACAATAAGCTCTTCTAGCATAGAGTTTTCAATTTTATCGTAAGCATTACCCGATAAAATGGCGTGGGTACAAATTGCTCTTACACTTAAAGCTCCTCTTTCCATCATTAAATCTGCTGCTTTTGCAAGGGTTCCGGCAGTATCCACCATATCGTCTACCAATACCACATTTTTACCTTCTACATTTCCAATAAGTTCCATGTGTGAAATGATATTTGCTTTTTCTCTTTGTTTGTAACAAATAACTACATCGCTACTTAAAAATTTTGAATAGGCATAGGCACGTTTAGATCCTCCCATATCTGGAGAAGCAATCGTTAAATTATCAAGATTTAAAGATTTTAAATAGGGTAAGAATATCGTAGAGGCAAAAAGATGATCTACTGGTTTCTCGAAAAACCCTTGAATTTGGTCTGCGTGTAAATCCATTGTGATAATTCTAGTGGCTCCTGCAGTTTCTAACATTTTAGCAACTAATTTAGCAGCAATAGGCACTCGAGGTTTGTCTTTTCTGTCTTGTCTTGCCCAACCAAAATAAGGCAATACTGCTGCAATATGTTTTGCAGAAGAACGCTTTGCTGCATCCAACATTAAAAGCATTTCCATTAAATGATCACTATTAGGATGTGTAGATCCCACAATAAAAACTCTACTTCCTCTAATCGATTCTTCAAAAGAAGGCTGAAATTCACCATCACTATAGGTGGATGTTATTACGTTTCCAAGAGGAATTCCGTAATGTTTTGCAATGCTCACGGCAAGTTCTTTACTTTGTTTACAGGCAAAAATTTTAGAATCAGGCATTTGGATGTCCATTTTATATAGGATTTGTTGGTTGTGGACAAATGTAAAATGAAACCCTACAAGTAACCAAAAAATGAAGCGTTTAATTATTAATATTTATTAATTAAATGTTTATTTTTGCCACCTACCTGCTCAAGTGGTGGAATTGGTAGAC
>OJDV01000439.1_pt1 | contig 14721 bp, 14 predicted proteins | sample 1592911 | NCBI WGS metagenome assembly OJDV01 (sample SAMN05416860, study PRJEB24817) | seawater metagenome | isolation source: Sea water | place: Canada:Atlantic | collected 2013-11 | reverse complement strand
CGCCCGACGGCCCCGCCGCCCCGCCGCTGCCCATCGAGGCGTACTCCGCGGAGTCCGGCGCCGCCCGGCTGCCCGCCACGCCCGAGGTTCCTGCGCCGCAGGCTCCAGAGATTCCTGCGCTCGAAGCGAGCCCGCTCGAGCTCCCGCTGCCCGACGGGCCGCCCGCCGCGCTCGAGCCCGACCACCCCTCGCACGCCGACGCCAGCGGCCAGTTCCTGATGTTCGACGAAGAAGAGTGAGGTCACGACCATGAGCGAGTCCACCGCGTACATCCTCCCCGGCCGCGCGCCTGCGCTCGCGGCCTACCCGCACGCGCGCCGCGTCGGAGACATGATCTTCGTCTCGGGGATCTCCTCGCGCCGCCCCGACGGCACCCACGAGGGCGTCACGATCCACGACGACGGCGCCGTCGAGCGCGACGTGCGCGAGCAGACCCGCGCCGTGATCCGCAACATCGGCGTGATCCTCGAGGCCGCCGGCGCCTCGCTCTCCGACGTCGTCGACGTGACGTGCTTCCTGACCGACATGGCCGACTACAAGGGCTTCAACTCGGCGTATAACGAGTTCTTCGACCAGGAGACCGGCCCCACGCGCACCACCGTGGCCGTCCACCAGCTCCCCCACCCGAACCTGCTCATCGAGATCAAGGCCGTGGCGTACGCGCCGCGCGGCTGAGCTTCACTTCGGGAACGGCGTCCCGTAACGGATGAGCCAGCGCCCGAGCACGCGCTTGCTGTCCTGCTCGACCCAGCGGAGCTCGTTCTGTTGGTTGTTGACCACGACGGCCGTGCTGTCGTCGAGCAGCTCGTAGCCGATCCGCTGGTCGCGGTTCTTCGACGGTGAGAGCTTGACCCCGAGCCCCGCCAACACGTCGAGGGTCGCGATCTTCGCGGGATCTCTCCTGTCGACGACCCGACCCGCCTCCTCGTAGCGCTCCATCGCGGACTCCGGGTCGGCGACGACTCGCCACACCGCCTCGGCGAGGTCCTCTTCGCGCAGGACCTCGCCCGTGGCCGCGTCGAGCATCTTGCGCGACCTGCCGTCCGCCCTGCTCCAGCTCACGACGAGCACACCCTCGGACAACATCACGCCGACGTGCCGCGCGCCCTTCAGATCGTGTGTCCACGTCCGCCCGTCTCCGAGCTGCGACCAACGCTGGATCGTGACGTCACCCGCGCCGAACGAGCTCTCCGAGGCCGTGAACACGCCCCACTCTCCGAAGACGTACGACAGGACCGCGGCCTTGGTGGGGACGCGGAGCTGCCTCGTCTTGCCCGTGAAGCTCAGGCCCGTGTGCTCCGGCGTACGCTCGAACGCGATCATGCAGTGCACCTCCTCGAACGTCTCGATCTGGTCGTTGCGTAAGTTGCGCTCGTAACCGGTGTCGTCGTTCCAGTAGCAGAACGGGTCGCCTCTATCGCCCATCCCCTCGAACGCCACCGAGCTGCCGCCGGTCCAGGCCACGTCAGGGATCGCAGGAGGCGTGTGCTCCGTCATGGTCGGCGCGCTCGCCGCGCCCGGCTCCACCTCGGCAGGAGGCTCGATCGGCGCCTCGGCCGTGGGCTTGAACTCCGAGGTCGTCTCACACGCGACGCACGCCGCACACAGCAGGAGGATCGAGAGCTGCTTGGTCTGGAGGGTCATGTGGGTCGTCGTGGTGTGGGTTCGTGACAGGGCCTTGGACGACCTCGGGGATGTTTTATTTAGCGCGCGTCATGTAGACGGTCGCGCCTCATGCGATCGCTCTGTGGCTCATGATGGGCGGCGCGTTCGTGTAGAGTGCGCCTCGACTCCCACCCCCGAGCACTGCATGCACGATCCGACGACCCGTTTCATCAGCCAGATGAAGCTGCGCGAGCTGCGCGGCCACCGCGCCAGGCTCGACGCGCGCTACGACGAGCTCGAGGCGACGCTGTCGACCGAGCCCGACGTGGACGCGCTCATCGCGCTCTACGAGGCGCTCGACGGGATGAGGTTCGCGGGCAGCCCGCTCCACCCCGAGCTCGAACACCTCGGCCACGTCTTCGAGGTGTTCGCGCGCCGCGCGCCCGAGTCCGACGTCCTGAACATGTGGTACGACCGGGTCCGCCACAGCCTGGAGCGCGGGCGCGCCCGCGCACGCTGGGTGGAGATCTTCGGCGAGGCGCTCGCTGAGCTCGCCAGCGCGCCTGCGCCCTCCGAGCACCCCCCGGCGGAGGCGAGCCTCCAGCTCTACCTGCGGCCGCCGCCCGGTCGCGGGACACACCGCGAGGCGTTGCGCACCGCGCTCTCGGTCATCAACCCCTCCACGCTCGACCGGCTCCGCGCGCCGTGGGCGTCGTTCGGCGACGAGGAGGAGGAGGTGGAGTGCCCCTTGCGCCAGCACGTCGAACCCCACGAGGTCTCGGCGGCGCTCTCCGACATCGCCAACGACACCTTCCGGCACGCCTCACAGCGCGCAGCGGCCACGCGCTTCCACGACGACGGCGCGCTCACCAAGGAGCTCGCCGACGCGCTCAGCCTCCAGCTCGCGCACCTCGACGGCTGGAGCTGGTCGGGTGAGGTCGACACACACGTCGTGCGCATGCGCGAGCGCTGGCGCGTCCAGCTCGAGGAGGACCTCCCGACGGCGTGCCTGCTCGAGATCCTGGGCGCGAGGCTCGGCGATCACCTGCTCGACACGCTCGAGGGCACGAGCCAGTCGGCGCGCGTCGCGCGCCTGGAGCGCCTGATCACGCTCAAGGCGCCCAAGATCATCATCGACAACGAGCGCCGCATGCTCGAGGCCGTGTCCCACAGGCGCGCCTCGTACGACGTCGGCGTCTGGGAGGACACGCTCGGCGTCGCGCGCTCGAAGGAGTCGCTGGACCCGAGCCGACACTCCACCTACGGGACGATCACGGCGATACGGAAGAGCTGGAGCGCGGAGCTCGGCCGTGTCTCGATGACCCAGGGGTACGGCGCCGACGGCGACGCCAGCGCGGCCGACTCCGTGCTCGGCTGGGTACACGCCGAGGTCGAGCTCGCGCGCGCCGCGTGGCCCGAGCACCCCGTGTGGGTGGTCAAGCTCGACATCGAGGACTTCTTCCCCAGCCTCCACCACCCGCACCTCCTCTCCATGCTCGAGTCGTTCGGGCTTCCCGACGAGCTGCTCGACGTCTTCTCCCGGATCCTCGCCGTCCCGACGCCCTCGGGCGCCTGGACCCGCGGCGTCCCGGTCGGCCGGTGCCTCTCGCACGCGCTCGCCGAGCTGCTGATGCACCTGCTCGAGCGCCGCGTGAAGTACAAGGTCCCCGTCAGGATCATCCGACTCGTGGACGACGTCTGCTTCATGTCCCCGTCGCGCGAGCACGCCGAGCGCGCGTGGGAGACCGCGCTCGAGTTCCTCGAGGCGTTCGACCTGCGCCCCAACGCGAGCAAGTGCGGTGCGCTCGGCCTGAACACCTCGGAGGTCTCGTCGCTGCTCCCGGCTCAGGCCCCCCGCTGGGGCGTGTGGGAGATGTCGACCTTCGAGGATGCTCATGGCACGCTCGCGTGGCGCCTGAACGACGCGCACCTCGACGCCGTCGTGTCCGACGCGCGCGCGCAGGTCGAGTCGGGCGGGGCGCTGCTCGAGTCGGTGCGCACCTACGGCGAGTTGTTGAGTCAGTTCGAGCGCGGGCTGGCGATGAGGCTCCCGCTCGACTCCACCCACCGCGCCGCGGTCGGGGAGGCGCTCGAGCGGTTCGAGGCCGGCGTGTTCGGCGAGCAGGGGCCGCTGGAGTGGTGCCGCGCGAGGCTCGACGAGGGCTCCCGAGGCGCGCTCACCGAGTCGCTGCTCCACTGGCCGATCACCGCAGGCGGCCTGGGCCTACGCCACGCCCACGCGCGCGCGGCGCGCGCCGAGCGGGCGTGGCGTTCGCGGCGTCGCGTCACGCCGCCCCAGGAGCGAGGCGACGCGTGGGAGGTCGACGCGCACGAGTGGGGCCGGTTCTTCGAGCAGTGGGCGGACCTGATGGACGAGCCTCACGTCCAGGCGTCGGCCCAGATGGAGGCGCTCATCCTCGACTTCATCCAGCGCGGCTCCGAGGTCGGCGGGCGCCACCAGCGCACGCTCGACCCCTACTGGCGCACGATCGTCCAGATGTACGGCCCTCAGCTCCTCGAGCGCTTCGGCACCTTCCGGTTCGTGCTCACCGAGCTCGTCCCGCTGCGGCTCATCACCCACGGCAGCGACGGCCTGGGCGACGACCTCGTCTCACGACGTCACGAGTACGACGACGTCCCGTTCTGATCGCGTGCATCCCGCTAGCGTGTCAGGCCATCCGCTCCGCGGCGCCAGCCGGCGAGTCATCCTCGGCGGCTGCCTCCCCGGCAGGTCCTCGCGTCCGTTGGGCGGGGACGAGCAGGTCCTCGAGGAAGAACGCCGAGAGGTCGTTCCTGCCCGAGAGCCCGGCCTTCTTGTACACGGCGCGGGCCTGCTGCCGGGTCGTCGCGTCGCTGGTGTCACGGACGGCGGCGACCTCCTTGTGGCTGAGTCCCTTCAGGAGCAGCATGGAGACCTCCTTCTCAGCTTCGGTCAACGACCACCTGTCGAACTGATCGTCGATCGCGTGCGACAGCCCGCGGACGAGTTCTTGCGCCTCGTTCCGCCACCGCTCGACCTCCTCCGCGGTCTCGAGCAGCTCGCCTCGCAGCGCCGAAGACGCCGCCGCCTCACGCCGCAACCTGTCACTGAGCGAGCTCGTCTCGACCTCGAGGCGAGTCGCGCGCAGGAAGAGCCTCCAGAGCGCCCGGACCATCACCGCGAGGCCGACCAGGCTCGCGATCAACAGCGCGCCCTCGATCGCCCAGTGCGACACGCTGGCCCCCTCCCCGATGTCGGAGGCCAGGTCGATCGCGGCGAGGGATGACATCGCCGCGAACAGCAGCGCGGCCAGGATGGCGCGCCCTCGCTCGCTCCCGTCATCCGTGGCATGGGGGTCGATCAAGTTACTGTAATTGCTCAATTAAAAGCCTCTTATCACGTCTGTAGGATGGCGCCCCACTGGTCCCGCGACGATAGTCCGGCAGGAGCCAGGGAGCAAGCAGACCGCCTGCCCCCCAGGACCTCGTACACAACCCAAGGAGCGCACATGAACCTCGAGCTGCTGCACCCGAAGATCGTCCACGTCCCCATCGCCCTCGCCGTGCTCATGCCCCTGCTCAGCTTCGGGGTGTTGCTCGCGTGGTGGAGGTCGTGGCTGCCCAGGAGGACGTGGATCATCGCCGCGGCGCTTCAGGGGGTCCTGGTCGCCGCGTCCTTCGCCGCCTTGCAGACCGGAGAGGTGGACGAGGAGGTCGTCGAGGCCGTCGTCGCCGAGCAGTTCCTCGACGCACACGAGGAGGCCGCGGAGCTCTTCATGTGGATCGCCGCGATCGCGCTGTTGTTCTACGTCGGCGCGGCCGCCATCAAGAACGAGCGGGTCGCAAGAGGCCTCGGGGCGCTCTCGGTCCTGGCGAGCCTGGTCGTGTTCGCGCAGGGATACCGCGTCGGTGAAGCCGGCGGGGCGCTGGTGTACGAGCACGGGGCCGCGGGCGCGTTCACTGCCCAGTCGGCGGGGGCAGCACCGACCGGAGGCGGCGCCGAAGGGGCCACGCCAGCGCGTCAGGGGGACCACGACGACGACGACGATTGAGGGGAACCGGGCGCCGACACACGAGCCCAACTCGACGCGTCGCCGCGCGAGGAGGCGCTTCACTCCACGCGCGACCAGTCGAACGCCGCGAGGTCGGGCAGCGTGGCCGACAGGTTCTCCTCCATCCACGTCTTCGTGGGCGCGCACAGCAGGCCGGTCTGGAGGTCCGTGGTCAGGACGCTGCCCTCGGCGCTGGACATGAGGCACGCGTCGCCCGGGACGTGCGGGATGCCCAGGATGTGGCCGACCTCGTGGTTGAAGACCTTGACCGTGCGGCGCAACCGGGTGTGCGGCCTCTTCAGGCCACGGCGTGTGCGGTACGTCGACACGACGCCCACGCGCCCGCCGACCTGCGCGAGCCCGAGGATGCCCCAGTCCTCCTTCTCGTCGGTGGTCGTGGAGATGTCGTGGGACGTGAACGCCAGGACCATCGTGCATTCGGAGCCGGGGTAGATTTCGGCGTCGAGCCAGTCGAGGATCCTGTCGGCCCGCCAGCGCTTACGCTTCGGGTAGTAGACCTCCTTGGGCATCGGGCGAGCCCTCAGGACGCGGACCTCGAAGCCGTACAGGTAGGTGACGCCACGCGCCGACGCCTTCAGCAGCTTCTTACTGTACTTGCCGAGCGGCTGGATGCACGCGGTCACGCCCGCTTTGGGCGCGCGGTCCTGGGCGTCTTCGGCCCAGGCGAGGCTCGCGTGCGCGCAGAGCCCGAGCGCCGTGAGCGCGGCGAGGGTTGAGCGAAGGGTCCTCATGTCCGTCCTCCTCGAGTCGGTGCGTGTAGGGTCTCACGGTCGCGCGCCGATGCGTAGCGTGGACGGCCCGAGCCTTCAGTGCCAGAACCCCGAGCCGCGATGTCGTGTGCGCCACTCCCCGAGCACGCGCTTCGAGTCCTCCTCGACCCACGCGATCCGATCCCCGAGGTCGTCGAGCACGATCGTGGTCCCGTCGCCGAGCCGCTCGTAGGCCATGCCTCGGGACCTCTCCTTGCTCGGCCTGAGCTCCTGGCCCATGGAGCGGAGCAGCTCGCAGTCTGTCCGGTTGAGGTGCCTGACGTCGTAGGCGTCGCTGCACAGGCGCCCCTCGTCCTTCGAGCGGGTGAACGCGGCCTCGAAGTTCTCCACGGCGTGCCGCACCCGCTCGGGCAAGGTCTCCTGCTGGAGGACGTCGCCGGTGCGCGCGTCGAGCATCGTCCGGTGGCGCCCATTCATGGCGCCCCAGCTCACCACGAGCACGCCCGCGTCCAGCGACAGGTCGAGCTGCCACGCGTCTTCGGGGTCGACGACGTGTCGCCACGTCGGCTCCGACGCGCCCTGCTCCCAGCGCACGACGTGGACCTCGTCGTAGCTCGATTCGTGGTCCACCGCGACGAACACGGCGCCGCTCCCGTAGGTGTACGCGTGGGGTTTCGTGGGCGTGGGCACCCAGACCTCTCGTGCCTGCGATGTGATGAAGAGCCCCGTGCGCCTCATGTTCGTCACGAACGTCACCGTGCAGTAGGACGCGTCGGTGCGCTCCAACCCGGGCACGGTGATGCCGTGGTCGAACCCACGCTCGGCGTCCCAGTGGCACATCTGTCGCCTTCGATCTGGGTGAGCGCGTGCTGGGTCGAGTACGCTCCCCACGGGCGCTGCGGCACCTCGGGTGGCGTGTGCGCTGGCGTCGGCGTGAGCGTCGGGGCCTTGACGGCGCCCTCCGAGGGCGCCTGGGCGGTCGGCTCGGGCGAGCGGGCCGACGGTGAGCACGCCACGCACAGTGTCAGAAAGAAGGGAGTCAACGCGCGGTGCATGTCGTTCCTCATCAGGGGTCACGTGGTGTGGGTGATGAGTTGAACGAAAAACGCAGGATGTTATTCACTCTGTTACAAGTGCTCCAGGCGGCGGGACGGTCACCGTCGACGACGACCGCGTGGCCGGGTCGAGCTCGCCGATGACCTCGCGCATGGTGTTCGCGGTGTAGACGAGGACGTCGTCGACCTCCGAGCGCCCCTCGACGTCGCGCATCAGCGCTGTCAACGCGATCGTGTCGCCGCGCGAGTCGTTCTGGTGCAGCGAGAGCAACGAGTGCTGGAAGATGATCTTGTCTGCGTAGACGCCCTCCCTGGGGATCATGTGCGTGAGCAAGAGCCCCTGGCAGACCGAGACGGCCCCGCTGGTCGAGTGGATCATGCGGCGGTCGAGCTCGTCGTGCTCGCGGGTGAGGGGCTCCAGGGCGTCGGAGACTCGCTCTGCCATGGCGTGGACGCGATCCTCGCAGGAGGCCTCGCTCGTGAGCTCCTCGAGTGAGGGGTCGCATGAGGTGCGCGAGACGCTCGCGGTGGCCGAGGCGTTGACCAGGACGGTGACGTCGAGCGTGAAGTCCTCGGCGTGGAACAGGTAGAACCCGTGGGGGACGGCGGCCCGCCCGAAGACGCCGTCGATGAGCGGCTGGCAGGCCTCGTCGGGCGCGCGCGCCGGGGACGCGCACACGAGCAGGTCGTCCCCGAACGCGGCCCTCATCGCTGGAAGGAACGGCCCGAGGTCGACCTGCCCGTCGGCGTCGATCGCCGTCAGGACAGTGGTGCGCTCGCACGCCAGCGGGTCTTCGCCAGAGGTCGCCGCGGCCGCGGGAGTCGGCGCCTCGACGACGTTGACCGCGCCTGGGCGCGCTGGCGCGGAGCTGCACGCGGTCGACGCGAGCAGCGCGAGCGTCGCCAGCCAGGCGCCTCGCGATGTGTGACCTCCGACGTCTCCTGGATGTGTCATGAGGGGCATCGGCATACGCACCGCTCTACTTGGGGGCCTTGAGCCCGAAGGCGACCTCGAGCTCGGCGACGATCTTGAAGTAGGTCTTCCGGGGGAAGGGGCGGTTGAGGATGTGGAACTCCTTGCCCACGAGCCCGGCGCAGCCGAAGCAGAAGACGCACCCGTAGCAGTCGCGGCTCAGGGTGAGGTAGCTCGACTTGAGGCAGTTGGTGGAGTCGCGCAGGTAGGACGAGGTGTGACAGCCGTCGCAGCGGGCGCAGTGGGTGCAGTCGGAGCAGCGGGTGCAGTCGACGCAGTAGGTGCACTTGAAGCACTCGACCGAGCCGGTCGTGAACATGCACCCGTAGCAGCGCTCGCACTCCTCGGAGCGGTAGGAGCCAGGGTTCTCTGCCTGGGCACCGTGGGCGCGGGTGAGCTCTGCGAGTGCGCGCTCGAACTCGCGCTTGTTCAGGGGGATCTCGGCGTCCTGGGTCAACGTCCACGCTCCTTGCTGTCGGGTGTCTTCTTGGCGTCGCCGCGGCCCTTGCCGCCGCCCTTGCCGCGTGAGTTCTTCTTGGCGGCGCGGCGCTCCTTCTCCTGGCGCGCGATCTCGAGGCCGTCGCGGTTGAGCGAGACGATGAGGCTGCCGTAGTCGCGATCGGGCGTGAGCTCGGGGGCGTAGCCGCGCAGGTAGCGGAAGCCTCCCTCCTCAAGCCAGCCGAGGACGGCGGGCTTGAGGACGGCGGCGCCTTCCGCCGAGCCGAGGCCGCGGCCGTGGACGACGCGGACGTACTTCGCGCCCTCCTTCCACTGCTGGTGGACGAAGAGCTCGAGCTGACGCATCGCGTCGTCGAAGGAGTCCCCGCGCAGGTTGAGCGTGGGCATGTCGTTCTGCCGTGCCCAGAGGCGGGCGCGGTTGAGCAGGCCCTTCTGGCTGTCGTCGAGCCCCTCGACGAGGTTCAGGCCGGGGCCTTCGCGCGGGAGCGTCGGGGTGATCAGGCCCTCGGGGACGTCGTCCTCGAAGCCGCGTGGCTCCATCGTGATGAACGCCTCACGAGGCTTCTGCTTGTAGTACTTGCTGTCGTCGGAGACGTCGTCCATCAGGCCGACGAAGCGCGTGAACATGATCTCCTCGCGGATGTCTGCCTCGACGGCCTCACGCTCGGCCTTCGCCTGCTCGCGCTCCTTCTTCGACTTCCCCTTCATGCCCTTCGGGACGTCGGGCTCACGCTCACCGCGCGCGTAGCGCGAGGCCGCGGTGCGCGGCAGGTCGTCTGCGCCCGGGAGCGCGTTGTGGACGTCCCCGTGGAACTTGCCGCGGAAGGTGTCCGAGGGCGCGAGCTCCGAGAGCGCCTGCTCGAAGAGGTCGGCGTCGGAGAGCCTCGTGGCTGGCGTGGGCTCGGGCACACGGGACGGCGCGGGCGCGGGCGCTGGAGGCTTGGCCTCGGCGCGCGTGACCTCGACCCCCTTGAGCTTGTCCGCGAGCGAACCCGAGAAGACTCTGGCCTTCTTGGGCTTTTGCGACTTGTTCTTCTTCTTGGCCATGATCTCGTCCGCCTTCCATCGGGTCACGTGCGCGTCAACAAGTGAGGCGAGGCCTCTCTTTAATCCACGACGTTGGGATGAGCGCAGGGCGCGAGTTAGTGCGGGCGGCCGCGCTCACTGCTTCTCTTCGACCTTCTTGATGGCGTCGGGCTTGGGGACCGTGGCGGGCTCGTACGGGATGGCGACGCGCACGAGGCCCTTCTGACCGAAGAGCGAGGCCGGGTACTCGAAGGAGAGCTCGCCAGCTTCGGCGGGGCTCTCGAAGAGCACGAAGTCGGAGGACGTGCCCGCGGGCGCGATGGTCTGTTCGCCCTGGAGCTGCCCGTCCGGGGTCGTGGACGCGGCGAACTGGACGCGGCTGACGCCCTCGGAGCCCTGTGTCAGGCGCGCGCCCTTGGCGTCGGCGCCCACGGCGCGGTGGCCGGGCCTGTAGGTGATGGCGGCCTCGGACTTGTTCTCGATCGTGTAGGCGATCTTGAGCAGCGGATCGCGGCTGAAGCCCTTACCTTGAGACGAGTCGTTGGTCACGATGTACGACTGCTCGGTGCCCGTGATCGTGAACGTCACGTCCCCGAATGGGAGCGCCTCGCCGAGCTTGTAGATCTTGGGGCCGGTGGGCTCCGGGGGCGTGTAGGCGATCCGGATGAGCGCCGGGACCTTCCCGCGGTGGAGCGTCGGCGGCAGGCTCAGGATGAGCGCGTCGGTTCCTTCAGCAGGGAGATGGAACAGCAGCAGGTCGGTCAGGCTCTCACCCGGCGCGATCGACGTGGACGCGTTGATCTGCCCCTCGAGCGCGCCCTTCGCGAGCGTGACGCCGGCGATGGGGACCTTGGTCGCGGGGGGGAGGTCGGCGCCCGCGCCCGGGTCCGGGTAGAGCAGGGGCGTGGAGGACTCGGTCATCGTCTGCGCGTTGTGCGTAGGCGAGTAGGTGATCGCGTCCTCTCCCTTGTTCGTGATCGTTATGGGGATGATGAGGATCGGATCGGCGTACTCGACGGTGTCGTCGCCAACGTGGAGCTCCACGTGGCGCACCTCGTAGGTGCCAACGCTCAGGTCGACACCACCGATGGTCGCGGTCTGTCCTGCGTCGACTACGACGGGGGACTCACACGCGGTGAAGAGGGCGGCGGGCGCGAGGCAGCTCGCAAGAAAGAGCGCGTGGCGCTTCTCGATCATGGTCGGCATCCGTCTCAACCTGGTGGGACATGGGGCGCGGCGGGAGGGGGTCTGGCGCGTGACACGGCGTGCCGGCGAGGACCCCTCGAGAACAAGAACACTGCCAAGATATAACCCAGTTCTGGGTCGTTGAACAGCATTTCGCGTGCGCGGGGTCTGCCCCCTCGGACCGTGCAGCGTGGTCTCGCGTGATCCTCGCCGGGTGAAGAAACCGCCGGGGCGCCCGTCTGAATGGTCGAGCGAGACGAGACAACCTCAGACGCGGTGGTGCCACGATGAACAGAAACACGATCAACCGAGTGGTCTCGACCCTCCTCATGACCGCGCCTCTGTTCGCGTCGGGTTGCATGCTCTTCGGCGCCGACGAGGAGCCCCCCGCGTCCGCGCTGCTGCGCTCCTCCCCCGAGGCGCCCGGCGACCGCTGCCCGTACGGCGGCGTGCGCGTCGAGAGCGGCGTGGACCTGGACGGCGACGGGATGCTGGGCGACGACGAGGTCGACCGCTCCTCCTACGCCTGCAACGCCAGGGTCGACGGGTTCGACTCGCGCTCGCGGATCGAGCAGGGCGCGCCCGACGAGGTCTGCCCCGAGGGCGGCGTGACGTTGCTCGTGGGCCTGGACCGTGACGACGACGGCCGCCTGGGCGACGACGAGGTCGACCAGCGCAGCTACCTGTGCCACGGCTCGCGCGGCGACGACGGCTTCACCTCGCTCGTCGACGTCGCCGAGATCGTCCCCGGCCCCGAGTCGGCCTGCTACTTCGGCGGGACGCGGCTGCGCGCCGGCCTGGACCTCGACCGCGACGGCGACCTCGACCCTGGCGAGGTCACCCACGCCCGCGACGTCTGCGCCGTGCACACGAACGACCGCATGACGCTCGCGTCCCAGTCGATCGAGCCCCCCGGTGAGAACTGCGAGCACGGCGGCGTCGGCTTCGAGAGCGGCTTCGACGAGGACGGCGACAAGCTGCTCGACCCCGAGGAGGTCACGCACGTGGGCTACGTGTGCAGCGAGGTCTCGGTGGTCGACGGCAAGAACGCGCTCATCTCGACGTCCCCCGCTTCGGGCGGGCAGTGCCGCGCCGGCGGCTACGTCATGCGCACCGGGCTCGACCTGGACGCCGACGGCGCGCTCTCCGAGGCCGAGGTCGAGGAGACCTCGGTGGTCTGCAACGGTGAGGACGGCGCGCACGCGCTCGTCGACACGCGCCCCTACCAGGGCTCGGCGTGTGGCCCCGAGGGCGGCGTCGTCATCGAGGCGGGCCGCGACGACGACGCCGACGGCGTCCTCGACGCCTCCGAGGTCGAGCACTCCGAGAGGGTGTGCAACGGCGAGGACGGGCGAGACGGCGTCCTGGGCGGCGACGGCGCGAACTCGCTCGTGCGCACCTCCGGCCACGGCGGCGTGTGCGAGCGCGAGGGCTTCAGGTTCGAGGCGGGCCTGGACCTCGACGACAACGCCACGTTGGACGTGGGCGAGGTCACCAGCGTCGAGTACGTGTGCGACGGGTTCGACGGCTACGACTCGCTCGTGGACATCGGCGGGGACGACGGCGTGTGCGCCCGCGACGGCTACAGCGTGGACGTGGGCCTGGACCTGAACCGGGACGGCTGGCTCGACCTCAACGAGGTCACGAACACGGCGTACGTGTGCGACGGGCTCGACGGCTACGACTCGCTCGTCGAGATCACCGTCGACCCGTTCACCTGCGCGACCACGGGCCTGCGCTTCGACACGGGCCTGGACGTGAACTTCGACGGCGTCCTGTCGGTCTCCGAGATCGAGAACACCACCATCGTGTGCGACTGAGCCGCGGGCGTCAGAAGTTGACGCCGACGTTGAGGCCGGGCTCGAAGAGGAAGTACCCCGGCCACCCGGCCTCCTGCTCCTCGAACGACGCGGGGAGGTTCGTGTTGATGGGCCACGTCGTCGCCGCGATCGATGGCTCGATGAAGATCCGATCGTTCCACAGGTCGAAGTGGTAGCCGACTCGCCCGACCATGAACAACTGGAAGCCGCTCTGTATGAACTCCCCGCCCTCGTCGTAGTACGTCTGCCAGAACGGGGTCACGTGCAGGGTCGCGTAGATGCCTCGCCAGAGGTAGCGCTGGTAAGCCAGCCCCACCCCGGCGGAGCGGACGCGACCCGGGTAATCGTGGACGCTGTCGCCGTAGTCACCGCCGAACAGCGGGATGCCCAGCGGGGCGCCGTACGTCCACGTCATCGCCTCGACGATGATCGTGTCCACGTCCGTCGGCCGGAACCCGTAGTTGAGCTGGAAGAAGGACGGGGGGTCTGGCAGCAGGTTGAAGAGCATGAACGCGGAGGTGCTCACGAAGTGCGATGAGCGCTGCCTCGGCGCGGGCGTCGCCTCCTCGGCCGGCGGCGTGTCCCCGGCCCACGCGACCGCCGGGGGCATGGCCGCCGACGTGAGCAGCGCGATGAGCGTGGCTGCGAACGCGTGTCTGCGTGGGCGCTCGGGCTCGGCGTGGGGGATCTGACCCTTCTCTCGCATTGGCTCCTCCTCAGGTGACCGGGTGATGCGAGCTCCAGGTTGTGCGTGCGGCGATGAACGCGCCACGTCCTAATGTGCACCTCACGGGTGCAAGAGTGCACGGGTTGGTGCTCTCCTGCGAGGTGTGGGCGCCCCGGTCAACGCGACACGGGGACCAGCGCGCCGCTCAGGTCGCCCAGCCCCGGCGCGATCAGCGCCAGGATGACCGCGGCGATCGACTCGCGCGGGACCCAGCTCGAGAAGTCCGCGTCGGGCATCACCTCGCGGTTCGCGGGCGTGTCGATGATCGAGGGGAGGACGGCGTTGACGGTGACGTTGGAGCCGGCGACCTCGGCCGCGGCAGAGGCCACGAGCGCGTTGATGCCGGCCTTGGTCGCGGCGTACGCGCCCTCGCCCAGACCCGGCGCGAGCGTGGACTTCGAGGACACGAAGACCACGCGCCCGAAGCCGCGCTCCTTCATCGGCCCGAGCGTCGCGCGCAGCATGAGCAGAGAGGAGCGCAGGTTCGCCGACATCAGGAAGTCGATGTCGTCGTCGGAGAGATCCGTGATCGTGGACCAGCGGAAGCCGCCGGCGCAGTGGACGAGCGCGTCGACGTCGCCGAGCTCCATCGTGATCGCGCCGAAGATCTCGCGCACGGAGTCGGCGTCGGAGGCGTCGAAGTAGGCGACGGGGTAGCCCGCGTCGTCGCTCGTATCGAGCCGGGTCTTGGCGGCGAACGCCGCGCCGACGACCTCGTGGCCGGCGTCGATGCAGGACTTTGCGACGACGGAGCCGAGCGCGCCGCCGGCGCCGGTGATGAGAATGCGCATGGTGTCTCTCCTCTGTGGGTCTTGGGTCTTGGTCGATGTGGGGGAGAGTGTATCGGTAAGGGCGCAGATGGCGAGGGTCTTGCGCGCGCGGCGTGTCCCGCATAGACCTCGTGTGCCCCGAAGAACCCAACCGAACACGACACGAGAGGACCTGATGAGACCCGACGGAAGAGCCAACGACGAGCTGCGCGAGATCTCCATCGAGACAGACTTCACCGACGTCCCCATGGGCAGCGTGCTCATCCGCGCCGGCCGCACCACGGTCCTGTGCCTGTCTCTTATACACATCTCCGAGCCCACGAGACAGGCAGAAATCTC
>OJDV01000438.1_pt1 | contig 14727 bp, 10 predicted proteins | sample 1592911 | NCBI WGS metagenome assembly OJDV01 (sample SAMN05416860, study PRJEB24817) | seawater metagenome | isolation source: Sea water | place: Canada:Atlantic | collected 2013-11 | reverse complement strand
GTAGATCGTCGGCAGCGTCAGATGTGTATAAGAGACAGATTCAGATCCTTCAATTTTTTCTTCTACTAATTTTACAATTTCAGACTTTGTAATCATCACCAACAATTGTTTTATGAAAAGAGGGGACGAATGTCCCCTCTTTATCAATTCCAACTAAATTCGATGCAAAAGTAATCAATTTTATGTAAATACCTAAATCTTAATATTGATACCTATTGTAATACTAATTGTTTCTATGCTTTGAGAGTAATCCGCAAATTCTGTTGGGCCTGCACTAGATCCATTTATGGTTGAACTTATAGCAATATCTTCAAAATCTTGCACTGCCCTTATATAATCAAACCCAATAGTGAAATAGGTAGTTTGATTAATTTGGGTCATGATAGTGGCCCCTAAATTTAGATTTAAAGTATTAGCTGTGGAACTACTTTGATTTATTAATTGTGTTACTTGTCCATTTGAAAGGGTTATAGTAGTACTGGGGTAGGCCATATTGTGTAAACCAAGACCAAACTTAGTTAAGAAATACGTTTTTGCATCAATAGCTGTCCTTGTTCCAACGCCAACATTCAAAGTTTTAGAATTCCAGCTTTTACTTGTAGCCGAAACACTAACCGAACTTGGCAATGCATTCCGAAACGGAATTATCAATTCATCTTCATCAAGTGGGTTAGAAGAGTAGCCTAAGTCGACAATAAGATAGAAACTTGAAGTAATGAGGTAACTTAAGTTTGCATTCAATTGAATGCCAGTCTTTGCTAGTCCAGCTTTTTCATTATTAATATCAATTTCACCAAAATCTCCAAGTGCAAATGAAGGCCCTATTTTAAAACCTAATGAAAGTTTTGATTCAGCTATAGTGTTTAGGTCTTCCCGTTCCCTGCTTTGGCCAATTACTAATTGCGTCATGAACAGCAAAGCGAATAGAGTAGTAAATATATTAGTCATAAACTTAGTTTTGATCCTCTGTGCTAATTTTTTGCCCTTTTTTATACTTTACAACTTGCCTCACTTTCCCTGCTTGTTTTTCATAAAATGTAAAATTACCATGGGGGATCCCGTTAACGTAGTATTTTTCACTCTCTAGGGTGCCAATATTGTAAAAGCTTGTTACCTTACCGTTTATTCTTCCCTTATCGTAGTTAGCTTCCATCATCTTTTGGCCGTTGTCGTGATAAAAGGTCCAGTTTCCATTCTGCTTGCCTTCTACATAATGTCCTTCATCTCGTAGATTTCCATTACCATACCAGCTTTTTCTTACACCATCTAACAGTCCATTTTTATACGACTCTTCTAGCTCTTTCTTAGTATTGATATTCCAATAACTCCATGATCCGTTTTTCTTATTTGAGGAATATTCGCCGGTATAACGTTGATTACCATTTGGGAACCATCCTTTCCATAATCCGGTCATTTCTCCATTTATGTAGAAGCCCTCATCTTGCGCACTTTTATCAGAAAAATAAGTGTTCCATTTTCCGTCTTCCAAACCGTTTTTATATTTTCCTGTTATGATTAATGTCCCATTTTCGTGAAAGATCTCCCAGAGTCCATTTTTCTTATCGTTTAAGAAACTGCCATTCTTCCATTTTTCTCCCGTTTCGTAATGGTATGTCCAAACTCCATTACGCTTCCCATCTTCAAAATTTCCGCTTGAAAGTATTTGGTCTTTATTGGCATAATAATAAACCCATTTTCCATGTTGTGTATCCTTCTTGAAGCTACCCTTCATGTCTACCATTTCACTTTTGTGGTACCATTCCCATTCGCCACTTTTCTTGCCATTTAGAAAAGTTCCTTTTTCAGCTAAAGTTCCTTCCTCAAACCAAGCACTATAAGCCCCAGTGAGTTTGCCTTCAGTGTAAATTTTCTCTGCTTTTTTGTTGCCGTTTTCATAATAGTCTTTCCAAAGGCCATGCTTTTGTCCAAGTTTGTAATTCCTTAATTGACTAAGGTTTTCATTTTCTTGAAAATACTTCCAAGTCCCATCTTCTTTGTTTTCTGCAAATTGCTTTGTATTTGCTAGTTTTCCGCTACTGTAAAATTCTTTCCAAACACCATGTTTCCTGCCTTTTGTAAAACTTCCATTGGCTTTTATTTTTTCATTTTCATAGTACTCCGCCCAACTGCCTTCGCCATTTTCAACTAAAAGCTTTCCAGACTCATCGAAGAAATTAAGCGTTCGTTCACCTTCATTATAATTTATAATCTTTTTAACCTGTCCGTTAGAATACCAATACTTCCAATCATTAATTCGAATATCTGTTTTATAGATACCTTCCCATTCCTTTGTTCCATTTTCATGGAAGTTAGTCCAAGAACTATCTTTATATCCATTATTATAAAATCCATTCATCGCTAGTTTGCCGTTGTCAAAAAAAGTTTGAAAATTTCCATCCCTTTTGGCGTTTTTAAAACTTCCTTTTTCACTGAGCTTACCATTGTCAAAAAAGTGCTCGTAATCTCCTTCTAACGCACCAAAGTTGTAGTTCACCTTTTGAATGAGAATACCTTTCTGGTTATAATATTTCCATTCTCCTTCCTCAATTCCACCTTGTACCAAACGTCCTTCGGCTTTGGGTTTTCCATTTTCCCAGGTGTACGTGGTAAACTCTTGCGCTTTCAATACAGTTTGAAAGACGAAAAGACATATTACAAAAAGAATCTTCTTCATTTGTTCTTGCTATTTGAAGCAAATTTATAGCTAATATTCAGTCCTTTTTGGAATGTTGAAGCAGAATTATAAACATCGAATTCTTGCACTTTTTCTTTACCAACAGAATTAGATTTATATTTACCGACCGTGAAAAATAAACCACTCATAATCGCTCATAGAGGAGCTTCAGGATTAGTGCCTGAAAATACCTTAGTTGCTTTCGAAAAAGCGATTGAAATTGGAGTAGATCGGATTGAGATGGATTTACGGCAGACCCTAGATGGAGTGGTTATTGTTTTGCATGATAAAACACTAAAACGAACTACAAATGGTTGGGGAAGTGCACGTAAAATGTCAATGACAAGGATTCAACGATATTCCGCAGGTTCTTGGTTTCATTATGATTTTAGTAGCGAGAAGGTTCCAACATTTCGTCAAGTTCTAGAATTGGTCAATGGCAGAACCAAACTATTATTAGAAATAAAGGATGGTAGCCCTTATCATCATGGGATCGAGAAAAATGTAATAGATCTGATTAATGAATACAATGCACAGGATTGGTGCATTGTTCAATCTTTTAACGATAAGGTTCTAAAAAACTTTAGAGCGCTTCCGGGATTAAATAGCGATGTCCAAAAGCTTTTTGAAATTGTAATTCCTGTTGCACCTTTTTATGGCGGCAGTAAATTCTCGTATAAATCTATTCGATCGTATGATTTTGCGCAAGAAGTAAACGTAAATTTTAAAAATGTTACTCCCTTAGTAGTTAGAAAAATTCATAAAATGGGCAAAAAGATTAACGTTTGGACTGTTAACGATGATTTTGACTTACGCCTGTTTGTAGAAATGGGAGTGGATGGAATAATTACCGATTACCCAGATCGATTAAAGCGAATTCTAGAAAAAAAATAAATTTCTCATTTCTCCAGGCATCGTTTTAGGTAATTGAAGTATCATATGCACGAAAATTTAAACTAAACATCATGAAAAAACTGCTCTCGATTGTTCTACTTGGCTTTATGCTAATAGCTTCTACAAACCTCATTTCTCAAATTACCGTTACCAACAACTTTCAAAACCTAGCGGTGGCAGATGGATTGGTAGACAATCACGTTACGGATGTTTTTATAGAAAATGATTCAAATGTATGGATAGCTACCATTGCCGGCTTGTCTTTTTACGATGGATCTAGTTTTTCAAATTATACTACAACAAATAGCGGGTTGAATAATGACAACATAAGAGAATTGGAATATGCTCAGAGAAAAATTTGGATGATTACCGATAGTGGGATTTCGAGTTTTGATGGATTGTCCTTTATAAACTACACAACTACGAATGGTCTAATCAGTTCTAATATTCTTGGTCTTGCAGCGACAAGTACAGATACTCTTTGGATGACGTCGACAACTGGGTCAGGTAAGTTTGACGGCACTGCATTTACGAACTACCCTGTACAAAACGGAAGAGACATAGAAACAGATAGTTTAGATCGAGTTTATGTGATGAGAGCAACCGTCGCCAATGCTTTTCCCTTTGCTCGATTATACGAAAATGGTGCATGGTCTATGCCAACTCAATCTGGGATCAATTTTGGAATTGGCGGAGCAAAATTGATAAAAACAGCCTCAAATAGACTATACGTAACTGGTTTTGCAGCAAATCCAACTGTTTTTGTTAGAATTGATTATCCTCTAAATTGCACAGCGCAATCGGTTTACTTGAATAATTCGCCACACACAAATGCTGTGAATGATAAAGTAAATCCACAACAATTTGAAGAACTAAATGGAATACGTTGGATGGGAGCAGGGAATAACGTGCCATTTTACGTTGTAAGTTCAGATTCGAACTATATTAACCAGTATGTGAGTAATTCAATCGCAGTGAGTTCTTGCATAAAAGGGAAAGATAATTTGTTGGCAATTGGTTCAAATGTAGGAATATACCTGAGTAAGCCAACTATTAAAAAGACCAGTATCGGAAATGCTCAAGAGTTTGCTGTTAACAATATTCGAACTTCAGTAACGGTTACTGATCCATTGTTTTCCAACTTGTCAACGGGTAGTGCAAACTTTGAATTCCCTAAAGACAGCAATTCTCATGGGATTTATAGTGCCAACTTTATAGTTGCTGCTAAAAAATCCAATCAAACTAATTATGAAGTTCATCCTACAAGTGGATTTGTGGCTGCTTTCAGTCCAGGACCAATCACAACATCTGGAGGTTTGGCAAACGCATACATGGTTCGTGTTACTAAGCAAGAAATAATTAGCCACCAATCAAGTTTCAACCAAAGTGCATATGTAATGCCTGATGGCATTAAAAATTGGCCTGCTGTTGGCGATACAACAATTGGTATTGCATTAGATTTAGCACCATTTTTTGACTTAAACAATAATGGTTGTTACGATCCTCAGAATGGAGATTATCCAATTATTAAAGGGGATGAAGCGTTGTATTGGGTTAATCATCCAATCAATCAAAACATAGAATTGGAGTATCATTGGATGATGTATGCATTTGTCGATACAAGTTTAACGTTAGATCAAACAATATTTGTGGATTATACAATTGTAAATAGAGCCAATGTGGTGTATGATTCTGTTAAAGTTGGCCTTTTCCTTGATTCCGACGTAGGGAATGCGTCAGACGACTATGTAGGCTGCGACAGTATTAACGACATTATGTACTCTTATAATGGTAGTTTCTTTGACCTAGGGCAAGTCGGAAATCGAGGTTATGGCAAAAATACTCCTGCACTTGGAGTAAAATTTATTAGTGACCCAATGACATCGTTCACTTCTTTTAACACTGGAAATGTGCCCAATGGAGGGCCCACGACATCCCAGCACTGGTTGAGTTACATGAACGCTAAATGGAAAAATGGTCAAGATTTAAAATATGGAGGAAATGGATATAATTCTGCAGCAGTTTCAAATTCTCCAACAACTCACATGTATACTGGGGACCCTTTCGCTTTGACAGGTTGGACTGAACTTACTCCGGGGTCCATGTCACCTGCAAATGGTAGTGGCGATCGAAGAACGCTCGGTAGTATGCCATATTTTTCATTGCAGCCAAATGAGCGTAAAACCATTGAAATTGCTGTTGGATTCGGGAGAACGGCAGATACTACGTCACAAATTGGTCAAAATGTAAGAGAGTTAGTTAGAGTATTAAACGGTGCAAGTACCTATACTACTGGCATTAATCTGCCTGCTTTAACGTTCACAACAACTGATTCTTGTATTTTGATTACCTCAATTAAAGAGCTTCTTAGCGCTCAAAGTGAAATGTCAGTTTTCCCTGTACCTAGTTCAGGTGAGTTAACCATTGAAACGGAAGAAAATATGCTAGTGGTAGAGGTGTATGATATGAAAGGAGCGAAAGTATTATCGATCCCAACTCGTCAGAATAGAATTCAATTGTCCTTAACAGAATATCGTAATGGATTCTACCTAGTTAGAGTGCAATTGCAAGATGAATCGTGGAGAATGAAAAAGGTAATTAAAATGTAGATTTTAATCAAAGAATTAAAGCCCAATAGTTAAATTTCAGCTGTTGGGCTTTTTTCTTACAATAATCTCGCTGCTTCCTTGGCGTGGTAGGTTAAAATGATATCTGCTCCGGCTCTTTTCATGGAAACAAGTTTTTCCATCATTACTTTTTCGCCATCAATCCAACCGTTTTGAGCGGCAGCTTTCACCATGGCATATTCGCCACTAACATTGTAGGCAGCCAATGGCAAATCGTGAGTGTCTTTTAAATCTCTTATAATGTCCAAATAGGACAAGGCAGGTTTAACCATTAAAATATCTGCACCTTCTTCCACATCTAATGCTGCTTCTTTTAATGCTTCAATGCGGTTTGCTGGATCCATCTGATATGTTTTTCGATCGCCCAAACTTGGCGTAGAATCGGCAGCATCTCTAAAAGGGCCATAAAATGCAGAGGCATATTTAACAGCATATGACATAATTGGGATGTCTGAAAATTCATTCAAATCCAAGGCGTCTCGCATGGTTGAAATCATGCCATCCATCATGCCCGAGGGAGCTAATAAATCTGCCCCGGCATTTGCCATAGAAATACTTTGCTTCTCAAGGTTAATCAGCGTTTTATCATTGTCTACGTCCATTCCGTCCTTAGCGCCAACAGCTGGCACTAAAACGCCACAATGCCCATGGCTTGTGTATTCACAAAAACATACATCGGCAATGACATAAAGTTGGGGGTAATTTAATTTAATGTATCGAATCGCCGTTTGAACAACCCCTTCATCGTTCCAAGATTCACTTCCTATTTCATCTTTGTGCTTCGGTATCCCAAATAACATAATAGAAGGGATTCCTAATTCAACGATCTCTTTTAATTCCGCATCTAACTGATCTAGAGAATAACGAAAAACGCCCGGCATCGTTGCGATTTCCTTTTTAACGTTTTCTCCTTCTTCAACAAAAAGCGGATAAATAAAATCGTTAACACTCAAGTGATTCTCCCTTACCATAGCGCGAATCATTTCATTTTTTCGAAGTCTTCTAGGTCTAAACATGTTCTTCTAATTTTTCAATGGCTATAATCATTCCTTCTGTTGTATGCGGTGCTGCAATAGCTGAAACTTTATTTCCTTTTTGCTCCACAACTTTTGCTGTGCTCGGTCCAATGCAAATAATTTTTTCAGACTTAACGTTAACTTTTGCATTCAGCATATTCTGATAAAAGGCTTTAAATGTAGAGCCACTTGTAAAAGTAAGGTAATCGATTCCTTTGTCTAGTATCGCTTCAAATGTTTCGGAGCCGTAGATGATTGGGAGGTTTTCGTAGATAGTTGCTGGAATTGGGCTTGCTCCTCTTTTTTCAAAAACGTGAAAATATTCTTTACTCGCCAAGTTAGACTGAGGAATTAATATATTTTTTCCTTCAATATTTTCGTCCATGTTTTCAGCAAGAACTTCTGCGGTATATTGAATGGGCACAAAGTTGGTTCTGTAACCCAGTTGCTCCAATTTTAATTTTGTTTTTTCGCCAACGGTTGCAATTTTTAAATTTGGGTAGTAATAAAATTTAATGCCCTTATCTTTTGCGATTTGGAAAAAAAATTCGACCGCTTTTGCCGAAGTAAAAACAATCCAATCTATTGTTTCTAGTTTTTCAAGCTGCCGATGAATAACCATTAAATCTTTCGACAATTGGAATTGAATCATAGGAAGCTCTGTAACTTCCGCCCCTTTTTTCTCTAATTGTTCTCTAAAATTTTTGTTGTCCTCTGCTGATCGAGTAACCAGTACTTTTTTTCCTTTCATCTTCTTATTTAGATGATGTTTCAGCGGCTAATCTTCTGTCTCGCACTTTTTGCATCAAGTCATTTGCCAATTGTTCTGCTAATCTGTTAGCACCGTTTTTATGTCCTTGAATGGTGTCAATTTCAACGACTGTCCCGTCTCCTGAAGCATATAGCCCTTTAATGTGGATTGAGTTGCCATCTATTTGAGCATAAGCAGCTAAAGGGAAATTACAGCCGCCACCGCATGCGGTTAGAAAACTTCGTTCGGCATCTGTTGCTAAGTGAACGTTTTTGTCATCTAGTTTTTGCACTAAATTCGCCGTGGTTTTGTCACCTTCCCTAATTTCAAGGGCTAACGCGCCTTGACAAACAGCAGGAATCATTTCTTCTTCGGTTAAAAATTCGGAGACTTCAGCTAACATTCCTAGACGCTTCAAACCGGCAACAGCTAAAATAATGGCATCGTATCCACCGTCTTTCATTTTTTTAATTCTGCCGTCTAAGTTGCCTTGAATAAATTTTACTTCAACGTCAGGTCTAATTTGCAGAATTTGAATTTGCCTTCTTAAACTTCCCGTTCCAATAACAGAACCTTCAGGTAAATCTCTCAACGGTTTTCCTGAATTAGAGAGAAATGCATCTCTGACATCTTCTCGTTCTGAAATAGCTCCAATCTGTAAACCGGGGACTTGTTCAATTGGCAAATCTTTGTAGCTGTGCACGGCTATATCCACTGTCTTGTTTAACAAAGCTCGCTGAATGGCTGAAGTAAAGGCTCCCATTACTTCAATGTTACCGTCATCTCCGCTTGTACGAATTATTTTGGTAATATATTCTATTTGAGGGTCTAGCGTCTTTAATTGCTCAATAACATGAGTTGTTTGTGTTAATGCAAGTTTACTGCCTCGTGTGCCAATGATAACTCTTCGCTTTGGCACAAATAATTCTACTTCATCCAAATCAAAAACTTTTTTTACTGTATTAATAGGATTGTCCGTAAAGTGCAGATTTTGTGCCATTTCGTGCATTTGTTCCATTGGGTTTTTAGAAATTTTACGAATCATGCGATGAGCAAACTTCTCAATCAGCTTCTTTTGCTCTTTTGTCACTTCGCCTAACTTAGGCATCAGCCATTTCAATTCGTCATCTTTCGTTTCGTTCAAACCATTCCAAAAGGCCTCGATTACAGGTGCGGCTTTTCTCTGGTAGTATGCTTCTGTGAATTTCGAAACTTCGTCATTAATAATTTCTTTTACCTGTGGAATTTCATTGTGGCGCTTTAATAGCCCTTCGAAAGTCATTTTCTTTATATCATCTAGGTCATATAAATGAATATTGTCTAGCTTTTTGAGATTCGGGTTAAAGTTTCGAGGTAAACCGAAGTCAATTAAAAGTTTTGGTTTTTTTGGAGAAGCTGCAAATTGTGCTCTAGTGCATTTAGAATTTTCAATTTCTTTTTCGGCCAATAAATTTACTTCGCCTTGAGTTCCACCAATAATAATATCTACGTCCGCTAATAAGTAGGGCAATTTGCTAACGTGAACAGCTTCGCCATCCCATTCGGCAGCCATTTCACTTGCTCTTTCCAAATTGTGACTCGCAATAAATAGTTTGTTTATCGAAGATCGATCTAAAACAGTATTGACCAAATTTGCCATGTTTCCTGTGCCAACTAGTAACAAGTTGCAGTCGTTTAAATTGAAATCATGCTTGTTAATCAACTCAAAGCCAACAGTTGCTAGTGAGGCAGAATGTTTCCCTATGTTTGTTTCTAACCTGCTTCTTTTACCAACGTGTATCGCTTGTCGAATAAATTCGTCTAAAATGGGACCGATGGTTTTGTTTTTTCTGGCAAGATCAAGAGCATCTCTAATTTGTCCTACAATTTGATGTTCACCGATGGCTTGAGACTCCAAACCCGCAGCAGTGGAAAAAAGATTTTGTACTGCAATTTTTGTGTCAGGAAGAACGGTTAAGTATTGACTATAATTTCCAAATCGCTCTAAATATTTTTCCAAATGCAAGTAGCTGTCTCCGAAAGCATACAAGGATAATCTATTGCAAGTAGAAATGATGAAAACTTCTTGATAGACTTGCTTTAATTCTTGAAGAGCTTGTTCGGTTTGCTCTGAATTTAATGCCAGTTGTTCCCGAACTTCGATTGGAGCGTAGCGGTGGCTCAGTTCAATCCCTACAATTCTATTCATTCAAGCTAATTAAAAAGAGAAGCAAATTTACCCAAATAAAGGTTCGAATATAATGATAATTGTCACGTTATTCTTACAAGAAGGTTGATGATTTACAGGGATGAAACCAAGAATAAAGTTTCTCATACAAAAATGCCTTGCCAAAAGTTCAATTGTTGAAAAAAAAAGTGAAATAATGCTTGAACAAGCGGTAGAATCTAAGACTACTTTATTCTGAGATTTGTTAATAAAACTAAAGCACAGTTATTGTAAAAAGAGACATACAATTCTACTTTAGACAAAGTTAATCGTGTATTAACAATCTCATGAACAAAAAACGCCAATTAATTGAAAATGAAAGAAACAGCCACTAACGTAGCAGCCGACCAAGCGACAACTTCTGTTGGAGACAACCAGCAAAATGCTCAAAAAAGAGCAACCTATACATATGAGCAAGTAATTCAAAGCGCCACCGAATATTTTAGTGGTGATGAGCTAGCAGCAAGTGTTTGGTTAAACAAATATGCATTGAAAGATTCAGCAGGAAATCTATATGAAAGAACTCCTGATGACATGCATAAAAGAATGGCTTCGGAAATTGCGAGAGTGGAATCTAAGTATTCAAACTCATTAACAGAAAGAGAAGTTTATGATTTATTGAAAGACTTTAAATACATTGTTCCTCAAGGTGGGCCGATGACAGGAATTGGAAATCCATTTCAAATTGCTTCATTGTCTAACTGTTTCGTAATTGGTAATAAGGGTGTGGCTGACTCTTATGGTGGTGTTATGAAAATTGACGAAGAACAAGTTCAATTAATGAAGAGAAGAGGTGGAGTTGGACATGACTTATCTCATATTAGACCAAAAGGAAGTCCTGTTATGAACAGTGCTTTAACTTCAACTGGTATCGTTCCATTTATGGAACGGTATTCAAACTCAACGAGAGAAGTTGCTCAAGATGGTAGAAGAGGTGCATTGATGTTAAGCGTATCTGTTAAGCATCCAGATGCTGAGCATTTTGTAGATGCTAAGATGGACGGTACTAAAGTTACTGGAGCTAACGTTTCTGTGAAAATAACGGATGACTTTATGAAAGCTGTCAAGGAAAACAAAAATTTCCCACAGCAATACCCTATTGAAAGTGCGAACCCAACATATACCTCTGAAACTAGTGCTACAAAATTGTGGGACAAAATTATTCACAATGCATGGAAATCAGCAGAACCAGGTATTTTATTCTGGGATACTGTAATTAATGAATCAGTAGCTGACTGTTATGCAGATTTAGGATTTAAGACTATTTCTACGAATCCTTGCGGAGAAATTCCATTATGTCCGTATGACTCTTGTCGTTTATTGGCGATTAATTTATTCAGTTACGTAGAAAATCCATTTACACCCGAAGCTAAGTTCGACATGGTGAAATTCAAAAAGCACGCAATGTCTGCTCAAAGAATTATGGATGATATTGTTGATCTTGAAATGGAGAAGATTGACGCTATTATTAAGAAAATTGAAGATGATCCAGAAGGCTTAGATGTGAAGCAAACTGAATTAACACTTTGGAAAAAGATCAAGCAAAAGTGCATTGAAGGCAGAAGAACTGGAGTTGGTATTACAGCAGAAGGAGATATGTTAGCTGCTTTGGGTAAAAAATACGGAACAGATGAAGCATTAAATTTTTCAGTAAAAGTTCACAAGACATTAGCTATAGAAGCTTACCGTTCTTCAGTTGAATTAGCAAAAGATAGAGGTTCATTCCCGATTTATGATTCAATTCGAGAGGAGAAGAATCCGATGGTGAATAGAATTAAGGAAGCTGATCCTGCTTTATATGAGGACATGGTAAAATACGGTAGAAGAAATATCGCCTTATTAACTATTGCTCCAACAGGAACAACTTCTATTATGACACAAACTTCTTCAGGTATTGAGCCAGTATTTATGGTTTCTTACAAGAGAAGAAAGAAAATTAATCCAAACGATCAAAACTCTAGAATTGACTTTGTTGATGAGGTAGGTGATTCTTGGGAAGAGTACAATGTATTTCACCACCACTTTAGAACTTGGTTAACTGCAAACGGTTACGACGCAAACGAGGTTTCAACTTACGGTCAAGAAGAGCTAGATAAAATTATTGCTAAAACTCCTTATCACGGGGCAACAGCAAATGATGTGAACTGGGTAAACAAAGTGAAAATGCAGGGAGCTATCCAAAAATGGGTAGATCACTCGATTTCCGTAACTGTGAATATTCCTGAGGAAACTACTGAAGAAATGGTTTCTAAAATCTATATGGCTGGATGGGAAAGTGGTTGTAAAGGAATTACTGTTTATCGAGATGGATCAAGATCTGGAGTATTGGTAAGCAACGACGATAAAGGAAAGAAAGAAAAGGCCGGAGCTTTCATGGAAACACAAGCTCCACCAAGACCAAAAGTATTAGAGGCTGATATTGTTAAATTCAACAACAACCATGAAAAGTGGGTTGCTATTGTTGGAACAATTGATGGGAGACCTTATGAGATTTTTACAGGTAGGGCAGAAGATTCATTCTCAATTTTAGGTCAAGTTGATAGTGGCTGGGTATTAAGAAACAAAACAATTGACGGGAGAGCTCGCTACGATTTTCAGTACGAAGATAAAGACGGTTACAAAACGACAATTGAAGGACTTTCAAGAACGTTTAACAAAGAATATTGGAACTACGCTAAACTAATTTCAGGAGTCTTAAGACACGGTATGCCGATTGAATTTGTTGTGGATATGGTGGCAAACCTTCATTTGAGCGATGAGAGCTTGAATACTTGGAAAAATGGGGTTCAAAGGGCATTGAAAAAATACATTCCCGACGGTACCAAAATCGATGGACAATCTTGTCCTGAATGTTCTTCTGAAGAAGGATTAATGTTCAAAGAAGGTTGTTTAACTTGCGTTGACTGTGGATACAGTAAATGTGGGTAATGAATAATGAATAGATACTTTGAAAAGCCTCAGCAATATTGTTGAGGCTTTTTTAGTTTATTATATATGGTAACTTTGACTATGACTATTCGCCAATTTCTTTTATTGTTAATTATTGCCGCTTGCACCATGGCATGCAAAACCAATGGGACAGTGTCGCATAAAAAAAGGAAAACTAAGTCTAAAAGTAAAAAGAAATGCGATTGTCCTACCTTTAGTAATCTAGAACAAAAAGTACCGACAATTATTTCTGAAAAGCACTATTTCTTTAGCTAGATGAGCATATTTAAGGGTATCTTTGCTATTTAGATTAAATCTAAATAATATCAATGAAGAGCAACTTAGCAGACTATAAAGTTGGAGATAAAGTTATCTTAAAGAATGTGTTAGACTCGCAGTTAACCATTCAGCTATATAGTATGGGTTGTATCGTAGGAGAAGAACTGTTAATTGAGCGTAAGGCGCCTTTTGGGGATCCCATTATCATCAGTGTTGAAGATAGTTTTATAAGCCTTCGGAAAGATGATGCTCAGAAAATGCAAGTAGAACTAAGCGAATAGATTTGGAGAAGAAAGCATTTACGGTAAAAGATAAACTTAGATTAGTTTTAGTAGGGAATCCAAATTCTGGAAAATCCACGCTTTTCAATTCACTCACTGGTTTAAACCAACGAATTGGAAATTTCCCTGGTGTTACGGTAGAAAAGAAAATAGGTTCTGTTCGTATTAACGATGAGGTAGTTGCTGAAGTAATAGATCTCCCTGGAACTTATAGTTTAAGTCCTCGATCAGAAGACGAAAGAGTGACTTTCGACTACCTTAACGATAGTTCGAGGACTGATTTACCTGAATTAATTGTAGTGGTTGCTGATGCATCCAATTTGAAGCGAAACTTATTGTTAGCAACACAATTAATCGATTCGGAACAGCCAACCCTGTTGGTTCTAAATATGATGGATGTTGTGGAACGCAACAAGCAAAGTATAGACATAGTACAACTGCAAAAAAGATTAGGAATTCCTGTTATTCCAATGAATGCTAGATTGGGCAAAGGAACAAAGGAGTTGAAGGCAGTAATTGAAAATTATCAATATAAAAAGGCAGACAAGTTTATTGAAGATCATGAATCGAAAGATGCTTTAGAAAATACCATTCATCGTTTTGATAAAATTAAGGGCATTATTGCAGAGACGCTGACTAAGAATGGAGAGTCCAGAACCGCAACAGTTACTCGAAAGATCGATAGTGTTTTTACCCATCCAATATGGGGTTTTTCGATTTTCCTATTCATTTTATTCCTCATTTTTCAAGCCATTTTCTCGTGGTCCTCTTATCCAATGGAATGGATTGAAGGCGGGTTTTTGGTGCTCGGCAATTGGCTTGCTGAAACCTTACCACAAGGAGTTTTAAATGACTTGTTGGTTGATGGGGTATTAGCTGGGTTGGGTGGAATTATCATTTTTATTCCACAAATTGCCATGTTATTTATGTTCATTGCAATTCTTGAAGATACAGGCTATTTGTCTCGAGTCAGTTTTCTTACCGATGCCTTACTAAAACGATTTGGACTCAATGGAAGGTCTATAATCTGTCTCTTATACACATCTCCGAGCCCACGAGACAGGCAGAAAT
>OJDV01000437.1_pt1 | contig 14729 bp, 13 predicted proteins | sample 1592911 | NCBI WGS metagenome assembly OJDV01 (sample SAMN05416860, study PRJEB24817) | seawater metagenome | isolation source: Sea water | place: Canada:Atlantic | collected 2013-11 | reverse complement strand
GATCTACACAGAGTAGATCGTCGGCAGCGTCAGATGTGTATAAGAGACAGGAGCGACCCTCCCTGTGTCCTGCGGACGCTCTGCTCCAGGTCCTCTGGCCCTCTCCTCAGCGTGAGGAACGCCGCGGCGGGCCGGAACAGCATGCCCGACAGGATCATGAGCGAGCGGTGGATGATGGTCGCCGAGTCGAGGGCACCAGCGGTCGCGTGAGAGAGCGCGTCGAGCCCAGAGAGCTCGGCGTCCCGTCGCGCGAGCTCACGCCGCGTCTGCACGAGCTCGAACGCTCGCCGCGCCATCGACGCCAGGAGCGCGTGCGCAGCGTTCGCGTCCTCGATCCCACCGGCGGGGTCGAGCGGGGCGAACGCGTCGACCCCCCACGAGAGCCACTGGACGGCGCGCGGGTCCACGCGGCGAGACGCCACGACCACGGGCGCGGGGTGGCAGGCCTGCTTGAGCGCCGCGACGCCCTGGGGACCCATTCGGTCGAGCGCGGCCATACTCGCGCACGCGATGGCAGGACGCGCGTCGCGCGCCAGCGCCTCCGCGGCCTCGATGGCGTCGTGGAAGGAGAGCACTCGCTCTCCATACTCGTGGGCCCATGCCACGAGCCCCTGCCACTCTCCCTCTTCACCGATCAGCGCCATGAGCTCGTCGTTCACGTCTCTCCTCGCGAGCACACGAAGCGGTCGAAGGCGCCACGCCTTGACGCTTCGCAACACGCGTTGCTAAGGTTTCGCCCTCCCGCGCCCGCACCACGCGCGCAGGGTGTCTTCGAGATCTACCATCGCCCACGCCCCCCACCAACAAGGCAACGCCGCGCATGCCCTCGGACTTCTCCATCAAGATCTTTGGCTGCCGCGGCAGCTTCCCCGTCGCGGGGGCCGGACACCAGCGCTACGGCGGCGCGACGTCGTGTGTCGTGGTGCGCGCCGGAGACCGCGAGATCGCGCTCGACGCGGGCACGGGCATCGTCGGCTACGGCAACGAACTCGTCCAGCGCTTCGCCTCCACGGGCGAGCCGATCGACGCGTACGTGTTCTTCACGCACCTCCACCTCGACCACGTCATCGGCGTCCCGTTCTTCGCCCCGATGTACATCGAGTCGGCGACGGTGAACCTTTGGGGCCCCAGGATGGGCCCCCACGGGAGCTTCGGTGAGGCGATGGAGGGGTTCTTCGCCCCTCCGTTCTTCCCGGTCCCCTTCCACGAGATGAACGCTGTCAAGACCCTCAACGACATCGGCGAGGTCCACTCCGTGTTCTTCGTCAAGGGTCAGCGTGAGCCCGTGGTGCTTCGCGCGGGGCACCCGTCCGAGCGCGACCTCGCGCCCGACGTCGCCGACTGCGACCTGGTCGTGCGGTGCATGCGTGGGTACAACCACCCCAAGAGCGGCGTGCTGCTCTACAAGGTGGAGTGTGGCGACCGCAGCGTCGTCTACGCGACCGACACCGAGGGCTACGTCCAGGGAGACCGCCGCCTGGAGAACTTCGCTCAGGGAGCCGACGTGCTCATCCACGACGCGATGTACACCTCCGGCCGTTACGTCTCCATGCCCGCCCCTCCCCAGGGGTATGGCCACTCCACCGTCGAGATCGCCGCGGGCGTAGCCGAACGCGCCGACGTCTCCAAGCTCGTGCTGTTTCATCACGACCCTGGCGCGTCGGACGACGACATCGACACCCTCGAAGCGCTCGGCAAGGCCGCGTTCTCGAACACCGTCGCCGCCCGCGACGGGCTCGTCATAGACATCTAATCGCGCCCAACACGCGCGCCCCCTACACCACGGTCGTACACCGATGGCAGACCTCTCGTTCCGCTTCGACGCGGTCATTGAAGAGAACTACGATCGCCAGCTCGCCGAGCTACGCGCGTTCGCGAGCACCCACACGTTGACCGAAGACGTGGGCGTGGAGATCGGCTCGAACAAGGGCCGGTTCATCCACCACCTCGCCAAACGCGAGCCCGAGCGCTCGCTCATCGGCATCGAGATCCGCAAGAAGTTCGCGGAGATGGCCGATGCTCGCCTGCGAAAGGACGGGCTGGACGTGGCGCATGTCCTGAGGGCAGACGCCGAGCTCGCAGTCCCGATCATGTTCGACGACGGGCAGCTCGGGGATCTCTGGATCCTCTACCCCGACCCGTGGTGGAAGGTGAGGCACCGCAAGCGGCGCATCGTCCGCGAGCAGACCCTCGACCTCTTCGCCACGAAGATGCGCCCGGGCGGCAACCTGTGGGTGCGCACCGACGTCGGCCCGCTGGCCAACGACATGCGCGCGGACCTGAACGCCCACCCCGAGTTCGAGCCGATGCCGCTCGAGCGCTATCCCATGACGCCCTTCCCCTACTCCGAGCGTGACGTACGCTCGATCAACATGGGGATGCCCGTCCAGGTGCTCTATTACGTGCGTCGCTGAGGAGAGTGGAGCGCCTCAGCGCGACGAACGCGCCGCGCCGCGGCTCACGTCGACGCCGTACAGGTAGCCGCCGTTCGACAGGACCCACGCGCGCGCGCCATCGAAGGTCGGCGCGTTGTTGAAGCCCGTCGAGGGCGCCCACTTCGACAGCGGGTAACCCGTCGCCGCGTCGAAGACGTGCATCGGCCCCGCCGACGTCGCCACGAACACGTAGGGGCCACGGACGCTGACGCCCACGGGCGTGTCGCCCTTGAAGCGAAAGCCCCAGATCTGCTTGCGCGTCTCCGTGTCGATCGCCACGGCGCGCCCCTGAGCGCTGACCGCATAGAGGACACCACGGTCGAGCGCCATCTCGCTGACGGCCTCGATCGGGATCCGCCACTCGATGGCGCCGTCCTCACGGGAGACCGAATGAATGCCGCCGGCGTAGCTGGCGGCGAACATGCGCTCGCCGTCCAAAATCACCGGGAGGTCGACGTCGGTGAACTCGGGGCGGTCGTCGCCGAGGTCGGTGGCCCAGAGGAGCTCTCCGGTGTCGATCTGTACTGCGGTGAGCACGCCATCGGCGAAGCCGGTGTAGACGGCCTGGCCATCAACGACGGGGGAGCCGCCGCCCTTGATGGTGAAGGCCTCGGGGAGCTGGCGAGAGTAGCGCCAGAGGCGCTTGCCGGTCTCGGCGTCGAGGGCGTGGAGCACCTCGCGGCTGTCCGCGGCGATGATGCGGCCCTCGGCGAACGCCATGCGGCCCTCGACGGCGTCCTCGGCCTCGTACTCCCAGAGGGGCTTCCCGTCCGAGAGGCGCAGCGCGTGGATGGTGCCCGAGAGCGTAGGGACCCAGACGATCTTCTCGCCCACGGTCGGCTCGGCGTGCACGCGCAGCTCGTCGTCACGATCGCTCTCGAGCGTGGTCGCCCACATGCGCTCGCCGTTGCCCGCGCGGACGCGGAAGACGCGGCCCTCGGAGGTCCCGATGATGAGGCTCTCGCGGCCCTCCATGAACACGGGCCGCGAGAACTCCTGGACCTTGTAGTCCCAGGGGACCGACGGGTGGAGCGCGACGCGCCAGCGCGTGTCGACGCGCGGGGGGAGCGAGAGGGGCTTGGCCTTGAAGGTCGCCGTACGCGCGGGCGTGTTCTTCGCGCAGCCGCTCGACGCGAGCGCGCAGAACATACCGAGCGCGAAGGTGGCTCCGAGCGTACGAGACCTCACAGCGTCGCCAGACGACGCTCGACGTCGAGCTTGTAGGGGCTCGACGGGAGGGTCTCGAGCAGCTCGTGGTAGGTGGCCTTGGCCTTGTCCTTGTCACCGGCGGTCTCGTAGACGCGGCCCTTCTCGTAGCGCGCGACGCCCTTGAAGCCGTCGATCTCGGCGAGCTCGTCGAGCGCGGCGACCGCACCATCGACCTTGCCCGCGCCGACGTTCGCCTGGGCGACGCCAAGCAGCGCGAACGGCTTCATGCTCGAGATCTCCTCGGCGTCCAGAGCGGCCTGGTACGAGGAGAGCGCGTCGTCCCACTTCGCGAGGCGCAGCGCGGCGGCGCCCTTGGAGAGGTTGGCGACCACGCCGAGCTGATCCGGGTGCTTCGCGAGCGTGTCCTCTGCGCTCTTGTAGATCGCGGTCCACTTCGCCTCGGTCGTCGGGTAGACGACCTTGGGCATCTTGAGCTTGTCGTTGGACTCGATCATCTTGTGCGAGGGCGAGCCCACGACGGGGGACTGGTAGCCGTCGAAGATCACGTTCGCGACCGAAGACGCCGAGGTCTTGCTGGCCTCGCTCGCCTGGTAGAAGGCGTAGCCCCCGACGGGGATCGCGATCGCGAGCGCCGCGACGATGCCGACCGTCTTGATGTTCTTCTCGACCCAGTTGGCCGCGTCGAAGGAGACCTTCTGGAACGCGTCGCGCTCGGCCTCGGGGATGTCGACGATGGCCTCGCCGAGGTTCTCCGGCTCGAAGTCCTCGTCGCTGAAGAAGTCCGCGCCCTCGCCTTCGGCGAGTTCGACTTCGACGACCTCTTCTTCTTCCTGACGTTTGCTACGCTTCTTGATCTTCTTGGGCATCGCTCGACTCCTTGACTCGTTCGGGTCGGTGACCCTACAACGCGACCACGTTGGGTGTGTCGCGCGCGGCGCACACATGTGTGCGCGACCCCGATTCGGCGCGCGCCTACGGGCGCGGACTATATTGAGACACCGAGCGGGTGTCAACCTGCTGAGGCTCCCATGAACACAGGCCGAACGTGCCCCCGAGGACACCTCTCCGCCGCCGCCGCCGCGCTCGCGCTGTCGGCGGCGATCGCGGTGACGCTGGCGCCCGCCGACGCGCACGCCAGGCTGACCTCGCGCGGCTGGGTCGGCGTCGACGCCGCGTTCCTGAGCCCGTCGAGCCCGACCGTGCAGCCCGGTGTCGCGGGCGAGCTGGGCATCGAGCTCTCGTTCGACGACTTCTGGTCCGTGGTCGCGTCCACGGGGTTGGCCTACCACCTGGGGCGTGATCCCGAGGACGAGGACGAGGACGCGATCCCGCCGCTCGTCATCTCCGACGTCACCCTCGGGGCGCGCTACGCGTTCGACGTCATCCAGTACGTGCCGCACGTGGGCGTGGGGCTCGTGTACTACCCTCTGGGGACGACGGACGTCCCGAACGGGCGCACGGCGTCGCTGGGGGTCGAGCTCGAGGTCGGCCTGGCCTGGAGGATCGACCGCGAGTGGTCACTCGGCGGGCGCATCGCGCTCCAGTCGTCGACCGCCGAGGTCGGCGACGGGTTCTCACTCTACGCGGCCGCGGGGCTCCATTTGGGTTACCACTGGCGCTGGTGAGCGACGCGGAAAGACAACGCCGCGGGTGGTGTGTTATGAGGCGAGGAGTCGTCGCGAAGCGTGACGACACCTCGTCAATGAGGTCCCACGCCACCACGCGCACAAGGAGCACGACGATGCGCCGAGCCACCATCTGGGCCACCGCCGCCCTCTCGCTGACGCTCTTCACGCCCGCCGCACAGGCCGAAGGCCTGAGAGACGTCATCACCCAGAAGACGATGGACAACGGCCTGACCGTGGTCGTGCTGGAGGACCACTCCGTGCCGCTGGTCACCGTGGAGATCGCGGTCAAGAACGGCGCGTTCACAGAGCCTCCCGCGTTCAACGGCCTTAGCCACCTCTACGAGCACATGTTCTTCAAGGGGAACGCGGTCATCACCACGCAGGAGGCCTACCTCAAGCGCATCCGTGAGCTCGGCATCTCGTTCAACGGCACCACGTCCTCCGAGCGCGTGAACTACTACTTCACGCTCCCCTCGAAGAACCTGAAGTCCGGCGTCGTCTTCATGCGCGACGCCATCACGACGCCGAAGTTCGACGAGAAGGAGTTCACCAAGGAGATCCAGGTCGTCATCGGCGAGGTCGATCGCAACGAGTCGAACCCGTACTACTGGATCGGCCAGGCGGTCGAAAAGAAGATGTGGCACGCGCACCCGACGCGTAAGGACTCGCTGGGCGACCGCGAGACCATCACCACGGCGACCGTGGACAAGATGCGCGTGATGAAGGAGCGCTACTACGTGCCGAACAACTCGGTGCTGCTCATCGCGGGAGACGTCGAGCCCGAGGCCGCGTTCGCGCTGGCCGAGCGCGAGTTCTCCTCGTGGAAGCCGAGCGCCGAGGACCCCCACGTCACCTACCCGGTGCCGCCGCATCCCCCGCTCGAGGCGACCTCCGCGGTCGTGGTGAACAAGGACGTCCAGGTCCCCTACATCACGCTCAACTGGCACGGCCCGAGCGTGGCGACCGACGCCAAGGCGACCTACGCCGCCGACGTCCTGAGCTACATCCTCGGGCAGCCGACCTCGAAGTTCTACAAGGCGCTCGTGGACTCCGGCGTCACGCTCGGCGCCGGCCTGAGCTACTACACGCAGCGCTACACCGGCCCCATCAGCGCGGCCGCGCAGACGCGCCCCGAGAACATCAAGCCCGCCATCCGCGCGCTCCTCAACGAGCTCTACGACCTCACGGACCCGGCCTACTTCACCGACGAGCAGCTCTCCTCGGCCAAGAAGATCCTCGCCATCCAGAGCATCTACGAGCAGGAGAAGGCCAGCGCGATGGTCCACACCGTCAGCTTCTGGTGGTGCGTCGCAGGGCTCGACTACTACCTCGACTACGTCGAGAACCTGAACGCGGTGTCCCGCGAGGACATCGCGAAGTTCGTCACCGACTACATCATCGGGAAGCCCTACGTCATCGGCCTGCTCATCAGCGAGGCCGCCGGCAAGGAGCTCGGCCTGGACGAGGCCTCCTTCGCCGCGATGGTCACCGAGATCGACGCAGAGGTCCGCGCCTCGCGCTCGCCCAAGAAGTGATGCCGAGCGCCCCGCAGACCCCTACGACGAACGACACTACACGAACCGCGAACCTCTCGAGGACACCATGCTGACCACACGCACACGCGTCGCAGCGCTCGCGCTCGCGCTCACCGCGCTCACCGCGTGCACTGGCAACAAGGCCAAGACCGACCCGGCACCCGTCGAGGATCCCTCCGAGCCTACCAGCACGAACGCCAATAAGATCCGCGCCGCCAAGGCGTGCTACCCGAGCCTGCAGGTCGAGGCGGCCGCGCGCACGGTCCCTGCGTACGCCGCGCTCCCCATGAACGACGCCGCGCCCGAGGTCGAGTTGATCGGCGAGCACAATGGCGTGAAGGCGATCAAGGTCGGCGACATGATGGTGCTGCACAAGCCCACCCCCGCCAACCAGATCGTCTCCGCGCAGCTCTACTTCCTCGACGCGCCCTCGCGCCTGGAACTGGGGACGCAGGGCATCGAGCGGTTGGCGTGGAGCGTGGCCGTCGACGGCGGCACCGACTCCACCCCCAAGGACGCGCTCAACGCCAAGCTCGCCTCGGTCGGCGCCTCCATCGGCTCCTTCACCGACCGCGACTACTCCGGCGTCGCGATGAAGACGATCTCGCCCTACTTCGACGAGGTCTGGCCCATGTTCGAGCAGGCCGTCCTCGAGCCGGCCATGCCCGAGGCCGAGGTCGAGCTCGCGCGCGAGCGCCAGCTCGCCGCCATCCAGGGCATCTGTGAGAACGCCGACTCGCTCGTCTCACACATCACGTCGCAGGCGTTCTTCTCGGGGCACCCGTACGCCGACGGACAGCTCGGAACGGCCAAGACCGTCGAGTCCTTCACGCGTGACGAGCTGCGCGGCTACCAGCGCGCGCTCGTCTCGCCCAACCGCATGCTCCTCGTGGTCGTGGGCGACGTGCCCACCGACGCGATCATCGAGAAGGTCTCGGCGAAGCTGGCGCGCGTGAAGTCGACGGCGCCCGCCGCCACGGCCACGCCCGAGGTCACCCAGCCCGAGACGCTCTTCACCGTCGCCGAGAAGAAGGAGCTCCCGACCAACTACATCTTCGGGCTCTTCGCCGCCCCCGCGCCCAACCACCCCGACTACGCTGCCATGGTCGTCGGGATGGACCTGCTCTCGGACAGGCTCTTCGAGGAGGTCCGCACCAAGCGCAACCTCACCTACGCCGTGTCCGCCGGGCTGTCCTCGCGCACCTCGAACTACGGGTACTTCTACGTGACCGCGGTCGACCCCGCCGCCACGATCCCCGTCATGTTCGCCGAGGTCGAGCGCATCAAGAACGACGGCGTCACGGCCCAACAGCTCCAGGAGACCCTCAACGTCTTCATCACCCAGCACTACATGGGCCAGGAGACGAACTCCTCGCAGGCCTCCGCGCTCGCAGACGCGTACATCCTCACGGGTGACTACAAGAGCGCCGCGGGCTTCCTCGACGAGCTCGGCGCGGTCAAACCGGCCGACGTCCAGCGCGTCTTCAAGCAGTACGTGAGCGGAGTGCAGTTCGGCGTCGTTGGACCCGAGCCCACCGCCATCGACCCCACGCTGTTCGAGCGCTGAAGCCACATGACCCCTGAACAACGCGCACACCTCGACGCGCTCCAGGGCTACCCCGAAGGTGGGGAGCCCGGGTGGCGCGCACGCTACGAACCCCTCATCGCGAGGGTCATCGAGCGCGAACGCCCCGACGATCCTCGGCTCAGCGTCGTCATCGTCGCGTGGCGTTCGGCCGAGTTCGTCGTCGAGTGCATCGACCACGTCCTCGCCCAGCGCGGCCTGGGCGAGGACGAGCTCGAGGTCGTCCTCGTCGACAACGGCGGGCTCGAGTCCGTCCACGACGCCATCTCCGAGCGCGTCCACCTCCAGCTGCGCATGGTCGACAACGTCGGCCTGTCCATCGCGCGCAACGCCGGCGCGGCGTGGTCCCGTGGTCCCATCCTCGCCTTCATCGACGACGACGGCCTCATCGCCCCAGACTACTGCGCGCGCGGGCTCGCCTACTTCGACGACCCCGCCGTCGCGGCCATCCGCTCCAAGATCGTCGCCAAGGAGCACCCGATCTTCACCACGCTCGCTGGACACTACGACCGCGGCCCCGTCGCCGTCGAAGACTGCCTGGTCACCGAGGGCTCGATGCTCACGCGCCGAGACCTCTACATCCGGCTGGGCGGCTTCGCCGAGTCGCTCTACGGCCACGAGGGCATAGACCTGACGTTCCGCGCCAAGCGGGACGACCCCGACGCACGCGTCCTCTACGTCCCCGACGTCATCATGGCGCACGACTACTGCGACGGGTGGCCCAAGTTCTTCAAGAAGAACTTCAGGTATTCGGGGATCGACGAGCGGGTCGCCGCGCGGGACCCGGAGCTCGAGGTGTTCATGGAGCGCTACTTCGCGCGACAGTTCGACAGAGACCCGCTCCCCACGCCGCAACGGATCGCTCGCCTCGGCCTGCTCGCCGTACGCGGCGCGCTGCGCTGGGGCGCGAAGGCCCGCGCGTCGATCGACAGGTGAACACGATGTCCGACCGCTGGCCCTCCGTCTCCGTCATCATCCCCGCCTACCGCCAGGCGAAGTTCATCCTGGGCGCGCTCGACGCGGTCGCCGCGCAGGAGTACGCCGGCGAGGTCGAGGTGATCGTCGTCGACGACGGCTCACCCGACGACGCCGCCGAGGTCGCGGCCACGCACCCTATCGGCGCGCGCATCATCCGGCAGGAGAACCAGGGCGTCTCGGGCGCGCGCAACACCGGGATGCGTGAGGCGACCGGGGAGTACTTCGCGTTCCTGGACGCCGACGACCGCTGGCTGCCGGGCAAGCTGACGGCGCAGATCGGGGCGCTGCGGAGGCTGCGCCGCCCTGGCCTCTCCTTCACGCGCTACAGGCGCGTGAGCGAGGCCGGCGACGTCCCCGCTGCGGAGCACCCGCCCGTGGCGCTGGACGCGTCACACACGAGGCTGGCGTTCCACAACTTCGTGGGCACGTCGACCGTGGTGCTCCACCGCGCGTGCATCGAGCGCGTCGGGTCGTTCCCGACGCGCGAGATCCTCCAGCGCGGCGGCCAGGACTATGCCCTGTGGCTGCGCGTGGCCTCTCTCTTCCCGCTGGTGTACGTCCCGCAGGTCTTCACGCTGTATACGGTGCATGAGATCAACCGCGTGGGCACAGACCCCATCAAGCACTACCAGGGCGGCCTGAACGCGCTCGAGGACTTCGACGCGTGGGCGCCCGACCGCTTCGCCCCGATGACGCACGCGACGCGCACGTCGGTCTGGGCCTGGCGCAGCGCGAAGCTGGTCAAGGACCTCGTGTGGCGCCGCCGCGAGTACCCAGGCGACGCGCTCAAGCGCGCGCCGGGGGCCATCGCGGCGGCGTTCCCTCCCACACACCACTCGGAGTAGGACGCGAGGTCCTCAACGGTACTCGAGGTGAGCGAAGTGCTGGTTGTAGTCGGCCATCGATGCGATCACGACCTCCTCGGCGTCCTCGCGGCCGTACTTACCAGCGAAGGACATGTTGGACTCCTCGCCTGGCTTCATCTTGTACGTGCCGAAGTAGTGGCGCAGGCGCTCGACGAGGACGTCGGGGACGTCCGTGAGCTCGCGCATCCTACCGTAGACCTGGTCGTTCTCGAGCACCGCGATGATCTTGTCGTCGGCCTCGCCGTTGTCGACCATGCGCAGCCCGCCGATGACGCGGACGTTGAGCAGGATGTCGGCGCGGTTGATCGGGCGCTCACAGAGCACGCAGATGTCGAGCGGGTCGTTGTCTCCGCCCTCGGCGTCGGGGCTGAGCGCGCTCACGCGCTCGCCGCAGTACGTCTGCGGGACGAACCCGTAGAGCGCGGGGGTCTGCGAGGAGTAACGCTGGGGTCGATCCACGCGCAGGTAGCCAGTCTCCTTGTCGATCTCGTACTTCACCGAGTCGAAGGGAGTGATCTCGATGTACGCGGTGACCACGCGGGGAGGATCGGGCCCGGGCTGGAGTCCGTGCCAAGGGTGGGGTCTCGACCGATAGTATGTGGCCATCTTCTCAGCCTCCTGGAGGAGTTCGTGTCTTTGATGCGCCGCGCCATGCGTCGCAGTCGCGCCACAACTACCGCCGGGATGATTATCACGTCAAGCCTTGGCCACAGACTCGCGCCTCACTCCGGGCTAGTCAGACGCCCGAGTCCGCGAGTATGACGGACCCCGTGACCCACCGGATCCGAGAGCACCGCGATGAACCCGATGCACACGATCGTCTGCCTGTCATCCCAATCATGGGACGATGCGATGTGGACGAACAAGCAGCACGTCATGAGCCGTTTGGCGCGTGACCACCGCGTCGTCCACGTCGACTATGGGCTGCGCCCGCTCCCGATGTACTTGTGGCGTCGGCTGCGGCACGACCGCCGCTCACCGGCGACGCTGGTCCGCGCGCTCACCGACGGCGTGACGCCACGCGGCGGGACGCTCTACGTCGGGGATCACGCCTCGCCGCTCATCGCGGGCGCGTTCCCACATGGGCACCCGGTGCGTGACTGGTCGACCTTCGACCTTCAGTTGAAGTTCTTGCAGCGGTGGCTCGACCGCACGGTCCCCGACGAGGACCCCATCGCGTGGGTCTACCACCCGGGGTATGGCGACGCGGTCGCGAAGATGCGAAAGAAGCTGCTCGTGTACGACTGCGTGGACGACTACCCCTCGTTCCCGACGTACAGGGACAACCCGGACTGGATCAGGCTGCGCGAGGAGCGCCTGTGTCGGTGCGCGGACCTCGTCTTCTGCACGTCGCGCGCGCTCTACGAGAGGCGTAGGGGCTACAACCCCGAGAACACCTACCTGGTCCACAACGTCGGGGACGCCGAGCACTTCAACGCCGCGCTCGATGAGGAGCTCCCCATACCGCCGGAGCTCGCGGAGCTTCGCGAGCGCGGGCCAGTCATCGGGTTCGTGGGCGCGATCAGCGACTACAAGCTCGACCTCGAGCTCGTCCTGGAGGTCGCGCGGGCGAGGCCCGACTGGCAGATTGCGCTGATCGGGCCGGTCGGCATGGCCGACCCGGGGACCGACGTCGCCGCCGCGCAGGAGGCCCCTAACGTGCACCTGCTCGGCTACCGGGCGTACGCCGACCTTCCCGCCTACATCAAGGGCTTCGACGTGGCGACGATCCCGTACAGGATCTCGCACCACACCGAGGCCGTGTTCCCCATCAAGTTCTTCGAGTTCCTCGCCACCGGAAAGCCAGTGGTGATCACGCCGCTGCCCGCGCTCGAGGACTACTGGGGAAAAGTCGAGGTCGCGTCGAGCGCGGACGCGTTCGTCGAGGCGTGCGCGAAGGCGCTGGCCGAGGACGGCGACGAGGCGCGCGACGCGCGCCTCGCGCTCGCCGCGCAGAACTCATGGCCCAAGCGCATCGGTGAGATGATGAGGCTCATCGGCGAGCGCCTCTGAGGGCGCACGCCGGCGTGGGTCAGCTGCTCACGGAGGCCTGGTAGGCGGCCTCCGCCTTGCGCAGGATCTCGGCGTGGTCGGTCGGGTCGACGCGCTGGAGCACGCGGAGCTCCATGTCGGTGTCGCGACCGGACTGGCGGTTCCCGGCCGCCGAGATCTGCTCGAAGGAGACGCGGAGCTGGCAGCCCTGCGACTGCGTGGCGATGCCCTGGGCGAGGTAGCGGCGGTCGTTGTCGCTTCGATCGCGCGTCCACTCGGTCTCGAGCGTCATGCCGCCTTCGCCCGTGTTGCGGACCGCGTAGCCGTCCTGGAACAGCACCTGCCGGAGCTCGGGGAAGACCCTCTCGCAAGGCTCGTCGTAGACGTAGCGCTCCATCTCCATGCGAATCACGCGGTTCTTCTCCCCCGCTGCCTGGAAGTACGAGCAGCCCAACGAGTGGACCACGATCACGAACAACATCCCCACTACCCAACGATGCGTCTTCACCCACATTCTCCGATGCTTGCGACCCGTAGGCCACGACCAGCTCGAAACCTCGAGCCCTGATTGATACACGTGTGCGTGATGGCTTAACATACGCCCAAGACACGACACGAGCCATTTCACGTCTCAACGCGACGCGCCCACCCGAGCGACCCCGCATGAACGATCCTTCCTCGACCCAGAGACGCCCCCACGCGTCCACTTATTCACGCTTACTTCTTGGCGTCGCCTGCGCGCTCTCGACCGGGTGCTTCGAGAAGAACGAGGAGCCATCTGGGCTTCGCTTCGCGCGCGTCTCGTACGGGCCCCAGATCGTGTTCGACCTGAACGAGAGGCCGTTCCCCGAGATCCCGTTCCCCAACGATCTGGCCACGCGGCCGGACCCGACCACGCCGACGGGCTTGCGGGTGAACGTCTCCGAGCGAGGTTCGTCACTCGCCGAGGAGCGCGTGCGCCGTTACGTCAACCAGGAGCACGGGTTCGGCGTGTACAGCCCCATCACCGTGCGCTTCGACGCGCCGCTCGACGTCCACGACCTCGTGCGCCGTCATCAGGAGCCCACACCGGACCTCGTCGACGACGCGGTGAACCTGGTCAACGTCGACCCCGAGTCCCCCGAATACGGCGAGTTCGCCGAGATCGACATGGGGCGGGGCAACTACCCCGTGACGATGTCTCGGCCGGACCGATACTTCCAGGGGGACGCGCGCCGCGAGGGCACCAACCTGGCGTTCGAGTCGGTCGAAGAGTTCGACCTCGACGGAAACGGCGTCCTCGACCCGATCGAGGACACCGACGACGACGGCGTCTGGGATCGACCGAACACGCTCGACCGCGGCGCCGACCCGCTGGCCTTCGGTCAGCTCCTCGACTTCTACGAGCGCGAGACGAACACGCTCATCATCCGGCCGGTCAAGCCGCTCGCGCCCGACACGACCTACGCGGTCGTGCTCTCGGCCGCGCTGCGCGGCGAGGACGGGCTCACCATCGACTCGCCGTTCCGCTGGATCAACCACGCGCGGCAGACCGACGCGTTGCGCCCGCTCGAGGACATCCTCCCTCGGACACTGCCCACGCGCTTCGACTCGCAGCTGCGCGCGGTCCGCTTCGCGTGGACGTTCACCACGGGCGACCCGACGCTGGGCCTGCGGCAGGTGCGCGCCGGGCTCTACGGCCACGGCCCGCTCTCCTGGCTATCGAGCTCGTACCCCGCCGAGTTCAAGCTCCTGCACACCGCCAAGCGCAAGGGTGACGAGGACCCGCTCACGTTCGAGGTCGGGGCGTTCCTCGACCTCGCCATCCCGCTGATCACCCAGGCGCTCGACGGCGGACAGGGCGGCGAGAAGCTCGGCTCGTCCTTCGACGACATCGACTACGTGGTCTCGGGCTCGTTCCTCTCGCCCAACTTCATCACGGACAAGGACGGCAGAGCCGACGGCGTCCCCGGCGCGGGCGAGGTCGAGGAGGGAGACCGGCTCGCCATCGACGGCCTCAACGCTCAGGACGACGACGACGCGTTCCCGCTCTCGCTCCAGGACTCCCGCCCGCAGGACGTCGGCGAGGACGAGATCCCGTTCATCTGCGTCGTCCCGAAGGAGACGCCCGCGCAGAGCGCGCCCTTCCCCACCATCATCTACAGCCACGCCATCGGCTCGACGCGCATGGAGATGCTCGCGTTCGCGGGCTCGATGGCCAAGTTCGGCATGGCCACCTGCACCATCGACGGCGTGGGCCACGGCCTCGAGATCCCCTCGGAGTACGAGGGGTTGCTGCGCACGGTGTCCGCGAACCTCGGGCTGCCGAACCTGCGCAGCATCCTGCTCCACCACCGCGCCCGCGACCTCGACAACGACGGCGACGTGGAGACCGGCGGCGACTACTTCACCGCCGACCTGCTCCACTCACGCGACACCATCCGCCAGACCACCATCGACCAGCTCCAGTTCATCCGCATCCTCCGCGGCTTCGACGGGGAGCGGCGGTGGCCGGACGAGATCGACGCGTCCGACCCTTACGTCGCGGCGCGCTTCGAGTC
>OJDV01000435.1_pt1 | contig 14810 bp, 13 predicted proteins | sample 1592911 | NCBI WGS metagenome assembly OJDV01 (sample SAMN05416860, study PRJEB24817) | seawater metagenome | isolation source: Sea water | place: Canada:Atlantic | collected 2013-11 | reverse complement strand
CAATACTACAAAAATAACGAAAACATTGGTAAATTCATATAGGATTTATACGGTTAAAAAAAATACGGTTTAAATACTTTTCAATCTAATTTTAATTACATTTGATTTATAAATACAATTCTATTAATATGCTGACTTCCCCAAGGAGTACAATAACTTTTGATAAAAAGAACTTAGACGACCGAACACTTTTAAAGCTTTATAAAAACATGCTTAAGCCTAGGCTAATAGAGGAGAAGATGCTCATTCTATTACGACAAGGTAAAATTTCAAAATGGTTTTCTGGAATAGGTCAAGAAGCAATTTCTGTTGGAGTTACTATGGCATTAAATAAAGAAGAATACATCCTTCCTATGCATAGGAATTTAGGCGTATTTACATCAAGAAATATACCTTTACATAGATTGTTTAGCCAATGGCAAGGAAAAGCAAATGGCTTTACTAAAGGTCGTGATCGCTCCTTTCATTTTGGCACTCAAGAGTATAATATTGTTGGAATGATATCTCATCTTGGACCGCAATTGGGTGTTGCTGATGGTATAGCTTTAGCAAGTTTGTTGAAGAACAAAAATCAAGTAACTGCAGTGTTTACAGGAGAAGGAGGAACTAGTGAAGGTGATTTTCATGAAGCTTTAAATGTGGCTTCTGTATGGCAACTACCTGTTTTATTTTGCGTGGAAAACAATGGTTACGGATTATCAACTCCAACCAATGAACAGTATAGATGTAAGGACATAGCAGATCGAGGAAAAGGTTATGGTATGGAATCTTTTATAGTAGATGGTAACAATGTAGTTGAAGTTTATTCAAAAATAAAAAAGCTTACACAGAGTATTCGCAAACGACCAAGACCGATTCTTGTTGAGTTTAAAACCTTTAGAATGCGTGGTCATGAAGAGGCTAGTGGTACCAAATACGTTCCTAAAGCGTTATTGCAAGAATGGGCGAAAAAAGATCCATTAGAAAATTTTCAAGCGTATTTAAAAGATCAAAAGATTTTAACTGAGAAACAAGAGGTTGCTATCAAAGAAGGAATTGTACATGAAATCAATGAAAATTTAAAGATTGCATATGACGAAGCTCCAATTGAAGTTGATTTAACTACTGAGTTAAACGATGTGTACAAATCATTTGAATATAAAGAAGTTAAGCCAAAATCAAAAACTGAAGAGCTTCGCCTAATTGATGCTATTTCTCTTGGATTAAGACAATCGATGCAACAACACAAGGACCTTGTTATTATGGGTCAGGATATTGCGGAATATGGTGGTGTTTTTAAGATCACTGATGGTTTCCTAGAAGAGTTTGGAAAAGAACGTGTAAGAAACACACCAATTTGTGAATCTGCTATTGTTGAAGCTGCTATGGGACTATCAATTGCGGGAATAAAATCTGTTGTTGAAATGCAATTTGCTGATTTTGTGACCTCCGGATTTAATCCTGTGGTAAATTATTTAGCTAAATCTCACTATCGTTGGAATCAACAAGCTGATGTTGTTTTAAGAATGCCATGTGGTGGAGGCGTTGCGGCTGGACCGTTTCACTCACAAACTAATGAAGCATGGTTTACTAAAACTCCAGGTTTAAAAGTTGTCTATCCAGCATTTCCTTATGATGCCAAAGGTCTATTAGCAACAGCTATTAATGATCCTAATCCAGTGTTGTTTTTCGAGCATAAAGCCTTATACAGAAGTATTCGTCAGGATGTACCAACAGATTATTACACGATACCTTTTGGTAAAGCTGCGCTATTAAAAGAAGGAGATGATGTGACAATCATTTCTTATGGTGCAGGAATTCATTGGGCTTTAGAAACCTTAGATAGTAATAGTGATATTAATGCCGATTTAATTGATTTGAGGACGCTTCAACCATTAGATACTGAAACTATTTATAATTCTGTTCGTAAGACTGGAAAAGTCATAATTTTACAAGAAGATTCTCTTTTTGGAGGTATTTCAAGTGATATTTCTGCTTTAATTATGGAAAACTGTTTTGAAAGCTTAGATGCTCCTGTAAAGCGAGTAGCAAGTTTAGAAACACCTATTCCGTTTATTAATCAGTTAGAAGAGCAATACATGGCAAAAGGTCGTTTTGAAGAGGCTTTGAAAGAACTATTAGCGTATTAATTTTTTGAATCATGACAAATCAAAACACAAAAAAAGCACTCAAATCAGCAATATTAAGTGTTGTATTGATTCTGCTATTTATTATACTAAAATCTCTAGCTAATTCAGAAATAATAGGAATTAATTTCTATTCAGTAGTCAGTGGAATTTTAATCTTACTTATATTCTTTATGACTTTAGTTGGTTTTGTTTTTGCTCTAAAAACTAAAAACGAACCTAAGACCAAACAAAAGATAATAGCTTTAGTACTAAATTCTATTTTAATGGCTTTACTAGTCGTTTCAGTAATAAATATTGTGATAGAACTCGTAAGATATTCAAAACTACATTGATGTAAATACGACTTCAACTTTATTTAAAATACTTATCTTTAAATATGATTTTTGGAGCTATAAGTCGACAATATCTTATCATCCTTTTTTTTGGTTTATTCTTTAATTGCAAAGATGAAGCTCCTAATAGTTATGAATGGAAAACCCTAAAAGTCACAGCAACAGCTTATAATTCTTTAGTGTATCAAACAGATGACAGCCCTTTTATAACCGCTTTTGGTGACAGTTTAAAACCAGGTTTGCGTTATATAGCAGTTTCTAGAGATCTTTTGAAATTAGGATTAAAACATAATACCTTAGTAAAAGTTGAAGGATTGGAAGGGACTTATATAGTTAAGGACAAAATGCATTATCGCTGGAAGAATAAAATTGATATTTATATGGGAACTGATATTAACGTTGCAAAAAAATGGGGCAGGCGCAAAGTCAACATCAGTTATAGAGTTAAAAAATTATTAGATAGCTTATAGGCCTAATTTATTTTATTTCGGCTTCAGACAGCAAAAATGGATAAGCTTTGCGAACTTCTGCTAATTCTTCTTTAGTTAATTCGTTAGTCGATTTATTAAAAACTGTTTTTGAATAATCAGATCTAAGTTCAAAATATGCTTTTGTTAGCTCATCTTGAATTTTTATATAAAACGCATAGGAGGTTTGTTTGTCGTTTTGTAATGAAATAACGGCTTCTTTCGGATTGTCAGAAGATGCATCTGAATTCAATCCATGGCAATAATCACAAGATTTATCTCCATTATTATCTAAAAAATCCTTGGCAATGGTTTTTAATTCGTCAATTGCAATAACATTATTATCAACAAAAAGTTCGTTGTTTGAATTCACACTTACTTCAAGCATATTGCGTTTATTGACCTGAGTGTTACAAATTTCTCCAGGCGGACAAGGAGCAGGTAATTTTCTGTTTATCCCCTTATCCTTTGGAATCATGGCAGTTACCAAAAAGAAAATCAGTAATAAAAATGCAATATCTGCCATTGATCCAGCATTTACTTGAGGCATAGAATGTCTTGAGTTTTTCATATGAGTAGTTTTTAAGATTCATTTAAAACTCTCAATAATAATACCATACTTTAAAACATACAAAAAGGCACAAAAGAAGATAAATTCTTAAGTGCCTTTTTAATTTAAAACTAACTGAAATGTATTTTACTTTACGGTGTTTAAATCGTCGTTAACCGTATGTGACGTGTCGATTATTCTAGTTAATACTTTCATGGTAGATAGATTTTGATTGATGAATTGTTACAGTTAAATTATCTATAACGTCTTTTTTGATTCCAAGTGAATGTTTTTGTTTCCGTTCTTGCACTTGTTAATTGATTGTTGTTTAAAGTTCTCATGATTATTTGTTTTTTAGTTGATGATTATACTATAATAGACGATGATATTTCAATATTGTTACAGTACTATGCATTACAATGTAGTATTTTAACATTATTTAACAGTTAGCGACCTGATTTTAAAGGAGTCTTTATGTTTTACAAACTTAGTTTTAGTTCTTATTACTGATAAAACAAGGGTGAAGTTATGAACCACTCATCTGTGTTCATAGCCAACTAAAATACTTGCACTAATTATATTGATATTTTTTAAAGGCAACAAATCAATCAAAAGAAGTATTATGGTCTTCTTTTTTTTTCATTTGTTTTTAACAATATGCATCGATAACCTTATAATTGGTTAGTTTTGTAAGAATTTTTTTTTCAGAAGCTATTAATTATATGTCCTCAACCTTAGAAATAGAAAACCAAAAAATTGTCAAAAAGAGTCTATACGACTATCAAATTGCCGATCTTAATCGCATTTTTGATGTTTTAGAAAACGCTCCAGATAATTATAACTTGTTATATCAACTTCCAACTGGAGGAGGAAAAACGGTTATATTTTCTGAAATAGTAAGACGCTACATAAAAAAACACAAGAAAAAAGTTGTGATTTTAACACATCGTATTGAATTGTGTAAACAGACATCTAAAGTCTTGCATGGTTTTGATGTGAATAATAAAATCATTAATAGTAAAGTAAAAGAATTACCCGATCAGGATCAGTACGAATGCTTTGTTGCGATGGTTGAAACTCTAAACAACCGACTCAATGATGAAAAGTTAAAACTTGAAGATATAGGTTTAGTTATTATTGATGAAGCACACTATAATTCATTTAGAAAATTATTTAAGTTTTTTGATAACTGTTTTATTCTAGGTGTAACAGCAACTCCATTGAGTAGTAATATTAAACTGCCAATGAAAGATAACTATAAAGAACTAATCGTTGGAGATGATATTTCTACATTAATAAAAAATGGATTTCTAGCAACTGCAGATGTCTATAATTATGATGTATCTCTTAATAGTTTGAAGATTGGGATTAATGGTGATTATACGGTAAAGTCTTCGGAAGCACTTTATACCAATGCTACAATGCAAGGTAAATTACTATTTGCTTATGAAGAATTATCAAAAGGCAAAAAGACCTTAATCTTTAACAATGGGATTAATACATCTAAAGAAGTCTACTATACATTTAAACGTGCTGGATATAACATTAGGCATTTAGATAATACTTCATCCAAACAAGATCGTAAGGATATTTTAAAATGGTTTAAAACGACACCTGATGGAATTTTAACGTCTGTAAGTATTTTAACCACTGGTTTTGATGAGCCTTCAGTAGATTCTATTATATTAAATCGAGCGACTAGATCATTAACGCTTTATTTTCAAATGATTGGTAGAGGATCTAGAATTCATAAGAACAAATCAGAATTTAAAGTTATTGACTTGGGAAACAACGTTATTCGTTTTGGTCCATGGAGTCAGCCTGTAGATTGGCAGCATATTTTTAAGAACCCTGATTATTATTTGGAAAACCTTAGACTTGATGAAGATATAGAACGTGATTTTATATATGAAATGCCAGATTCATTAAGAAAGCGTTTTAAAAAGAATCCTAACGATAGTTTTGATATCAAAGAAGAATATAAAAATGTGACACGTCAAGGTCATAAATCGATGAAGGCTATCGAGAATTCAATCGCACAGCATTCTAAATTAGTGATTGCTAATAGTGAAGATGTGTTTGAGGCCAGAGATCTTGCTAAATTATTGCATGATGATATTTGTTATCGTATAAAACAATATTGTTATTGCATTATGAATAGCACAAAAAATTATAAAGACTGGTTATTAGAAGAATACACACGTAAACTTCGATTAAGTTTTAACGGTAAGTTTTAAATGATCATATCGACTTAACAAAACTATAACACCTAAATAAATTGTTAATATTGAAATTATTTAGGATGTAAGCCGTTATTTTGAATTGAGGAACGGTTTTTGATTTTCAAAAGCTAACAACTTATTACAGACATGAAACTTAAATTAGTATTCGTATTTTTTTTATGCTTGACATTTTATGTCAGTGGGCAACCAAATCCGGATAATGAAAAAAAATCTATAAAGATTCCTGCTAAGGAAACTAAAGAAAAAGATTCTACACCAACGCAGTTTAAAATAAAGCCAAATTCAAAAATTGAGATTACTAAAACTGACGAAAACATAAGTGGTATTCCTGTTAAGATTAGAGAATTGAAACCTAAAGAAAATGAATTCTCAATGTTCGATAACAATAATTTGAGAAATCCAGGAGAACTTTTTGAAAAACGATACAACGCAAAACTTGAAGAACAAGGCATTAAACCAAAAACGATGTCTGATCTATTTTTAGGTGATGTTAGGATTAATGGCGAAATTGCTAATATACGATGCAGAGATCACGAATATCCAGATGGCGACATGGTTCAAGTGGTGGTAAATGACGAAGTATTTATTCCGCGTTTAGTATTAAATGGAAACTTTAAATCCTTTAATGTGCCTTTAAAAGAAGGCATAAATACAATTGTTTTTATTGCTCTAAATCAAGGAGAATCAGGACCAAATACTGCAGAATTTTTAGTGTACGACGATAATGATGTTTTAGTATCTTCTAAAAGATGGAATTTACTCACAGGTGTAAAAGCCAAAATTTTAGTCATTAAGAGTAGTGACTTTCCAACAACAAAGCAAGAAGAAAGAGAAAAAAAAGAGAAAGAAAAAAGCAACTAATGCAGCTAAAGGTTTTCTAAATCTCTTGATAAACTATTAAACAATTTCGCTTTAGCTTTTAAATATTTGTTCTGTAATTCTATAGCCTTCAATTGCGAGTCAATCAAACTCTTCTCACGAGAATTAATTAAAAATAAAGAACTTTCTCCAAAACTAAATTTACGTTCTTCTGCATTTAGCATAGTTGTATAATCATCTACAATTTCACCTATTAACTGATTTTGAGTCTCAAAAGATTCCAATTCTCTATATATAGCTAATACTTTATTCTGAATAGTAATACGTTCATTATCAATATCAAACTTTAAATCTTGAAGCTTAAACTTAGCAAGTTTTAAATCGCCTCGTTCCTTACGTAAGAATAGAGGAAATGCAATATTGAATCCGCCTTTATAAGTATTGCTATTGAATGACCTTGCAATATCTGGATCTTGTGTTAAAAAGTTATACTGAAGATCTATAATTGGCAATAACCTGTTTGCTTTTAAACGCTTGTCCACTTGTAAGCCTTCATACTTATAATTTAAAGATTTCAACTTAGGATGATTTTCTAATACAAAATCTGTTAAGGGTAAACCAGAAATCTCCAGTACTTCATCTATAATTGTTTCAATTCCAGAGTCTGGTATCACATTGTCTTGAATCTCAATAGGAATATTATCATTTAGCCATAAATACGTCGACAAATCTAAAGCGGCTTTCATAAGTTTTACTTTAGATTGTTCTAAACCCAAAGCTCTATTTTTCACTGTAATGTTCGCTTCAGTAACATCTATTTTAGCTTTATCTCCAGCTTCTAAACTACGTTCAACGCCTTTAGCACGAACACTTGCATTGGTTAAAAATCGTTCATACGTTTTTACTTCAGTGTATGCTTGCAACCAATTAAAATAAGCTATTGACGCATCATACAAAATTTGATTAATAAGTATTTCTCTGTCTGCAAAGGTTTGTTCTTTAAAGAATTTAGCTTTCTTTAAATCTGCCATTCTTTGGTTGATAAATAACCCTTGACCTAAAGAGGCAGAAATTCCAGCGCTATACAAACCATCATCTGGAACAAAGGCTTGAGGATTCAAAAAATCACCTTGATTTTGCTCGAAGTTTCCTTTAAGTTCTATTCCATACCAAGTTGGGATTTTAAATGTTGCATTGAGTTGATCATAATATTCTGTATTCTTGAATTTTTTTCGACTATGATCGACTTCTACTTTTGGATCAAATCCACCTCGAGCTTTCATTAAATTCGCTTGACCAATTTGAATGCTCAGTTCAGCTTGCTTAGCAATAGGATGAAACTTTTTTACATAACCCAAGTACTCACTGAAACTAAAGATCAGAGAATCCTGAGTTTGAGCTTGTTCTTGAGAAAACGCAAATGATGCTATAAAAAAGAATAATATGCTTAGATATTTATTCATAATCAGTTTTATTTTTTGTCAGATTTAGATGTACTAGCACCTTCTGGCTGATAATAGTTAGGAGGAAAGCCATTTAGTTTTCGCCATAATTCAAACCAAATTGGAACATCTTCAAGTAATGCAATAGTCATAGCTCCTGAACCAACTCTAATCGCTTCTGGCCATTCGTGATCTTTCTCATCAGGTGAGAGGAGGACTCTAAATTTACCATTCGGACTGATAAAGTTTTCAATGGCAACGACTTTTGCACCATAAGTACCATAAGATATATTAGGCCATCCACTAAAAACAATTGCAGGCCAACCATCAAATTGAACTCTAACTTCTTCATTAATGTGAACCAATGGCAAATCAATTGGATCTACAAACATCTCTACAGCCAAATCATAATTTGCAGGCATAATCCCGACGAGTTGCTGACCTTCTTTGAACGTTTCCCCAATACCACCAATAATTGCTCTATTTATAAAACCATCTTGAGGTGCTTTGATATAATAGAGCGCATTACGAATCTCATAGCTAGTGAAATCACTTTCTAATTTTGTGACTTGAGCTTCTGCATCGAAACCACTAGATTGAGCAGTAAACTTATCACTTTCAGCTTTAGAAATTTTATCTATGTATTCTGCACCAATTCGGTTTAGCTCAATTTTTGAATTAATTACTTCATTTTTGGAAGCTAAAAACTTATTCTCCTGAGACATCAGTTTTGCTTGCTTTTCTTGAAATTTCGAACGTTTTTCTTCTAGTTCTGTTAGAGATTTCAAACCTTCATCATACAAGTTTTGTATCGCTCCAATTTGACGTTCAGCTATACTTAAATCAATTTTTACAGCTTCAAAATCGATACTATCGCTTTTTACTTTTAACTTAGATTGCAACAGTTTATTCTCTGCTTGTTGTAGCTTCAACCTACGTTCATTCTGCAAAGCTCCAATTTGATTGTTTAAAGCGTTTACCTTTGAACCATAAGAGCTTACCGAAGCTTCTTTTGCTTTAATTTGCTGACCTGTTCTATTGACAAGATTTGGATCGAAATATTCATTCTTTATCTCAGAAATAAATAAAATGGTATCTCCCTTTTTAACACGATCTCCTTCTTTTACAAACCATTTTTCAACTCGTCCAGGAATTGGTGACTGAATGGTTTGAGGTCGCTGATCTGGTGTAAGAGTAGTAACATTACCACGACTATTTATGTTTTGTGTCCAAGGTAAAAACATGATGACAAATACTGTAATAGCGAAAGCCAATAGAAAGCGATTAAATTGCTTATAATGTCTTTTATGAAATACCTTTCTAGCTGACTTATATGATGATAAGTCAACTTTTTGATTCAGTTTATTATTAGAAATATTAAGCATCGTATTATTTGTTTAATATTAGTTTACCGTCTTCTAAATTGACAACTCTTGTACAGTTTTCTTTCCAATCCATATTGTAACTTACTACTACCAATGACCAGTTATTACTAGTGTCTGTTAAGAATTTCATGATGCTTTTAGCTTCAGTATTCTCAAATTGTTCTAAAGGGTCTTTTAGTAATAATAATTTAGGTTTCTTTAAAATACTTCTTGCCAGAACAATTTTTTTGGAAACAGTTCTTGATAACCGTTGACCTTCAGGATACAAAATGGTTCTCATTCCCTTTGGTTGAGACTTAACAAAATCGACCAACATTGTTTTTCTTAAGACGAAGTTGATTTCTTCATCAGTTATAGACTCGTCACCAAAAGTTAGGTTCTCTCTAATTGTACCTTCAAAAGGTGACTCTTCTGGAAGAGATTGACCTACAAGTGACCTGTAATCGTTAAGTTTAATTCCACTAAGTGAAATATCATTAATATAAACACCTCCTTTTGATGGAGCATTTATACCAGCAATAAGCTTTAATAGCGTTGACTTTCCAGAACCATGAGATCCATGTATAAGAATTCTATCTTTTGGCTCTATAGTTAATGAGATATCTTCTAGAATTGGGCTTGATTTTTCCGGAACGATATAACTTACTTTTTCAAGTTCTACTTTAATAGTTCTATTTTCTGAACAAACAACATCACCTTCTTGAGATTCTAATTCTTTATCGACTACTTGCCCAAGTTTTTCAATAGACGTCAAAACATCATAAAGCGACTCTAATCCTAGAATTAGTTTTTCAACAGAACTTATTACTAAAAGGATGATTATTTCTGCAGCTACAAACTGTCCAATGTTCATTTTTTGATTCAATACAAGAAAACCTCCAATGACTAATAATCCAGCAGTAACAAGGATTTTAAATCCAATTAACTTTATAAATTGCTGAATTAAAACTTTAAAATGGCTTTCTCTTGCATCTAAGTATTCAGAAACTAAGCTATCATTTTTATTAAGTGCCAAACTTGTTTTTCCAGAGAGCTTAAAACTTAATATAGATCGTGCAACTTCCTGCAACCAATGCGCAACTTTATACTTTTGTTTTGACTCATCTAAGCTTGTGTCTAAACCTCTCTGTGCAGAAAATTTAAACACTATATATATTAATAAGAGTAATAAAATTCCATAAATAATAAAGAATGGATGATAAAATGATAGTAGCATTAATCCGAAAATAATTTGAAGTAATGCTGCAGGAAAATCTATAAGAATTTTAGACAATCCCTTTTGAACAGTTAATGTATCAAAAAAACGATTGGCTAATTCTGGAGGATAATAATATCTCAATTCACTCATTTTTATCTTCGGAAAGCGATACGCAAATTCAAAAGATGATCTCGTAAATATTTTTTGCTGAATATTTTCAATAATTCTCATTTGCATGAGTTGAAGAAGTCCAACAAATGCAACTCCAAGCGTCACTAATATAACAAGAACAATCCAAGAGCTACTTATCTGAGCTCCTTGAATTAAGTTAATGATTGCTTGAATTCCTAAAGGAAGCGAAAGGTTAACTAATCCTGCAAAAATTGCATAATAAAATACTTGCTTAATGTCTTTACGGTCTAATTTTAATAGACCAATTAAGCGTTGCCAAGCTGTTAATATTGTTTTTGTCATTAGTTTGAGTCTAAGGCATTAAAAACTAAATGTTTGAAATAATCTGAAGGTTGTACTGTTTGATCACAATCAGTGAGGGATTTAAAATGATCTTTCAAAAAGTGTTGATGTAAAGCACCTTCTAATACAGTACTTGACAAACTATGTGGAAACTTATATTCAGGATTCACTTCTATAATCATATCATGTAAACGAGTTACTAATCGCTTATAAATTGAAAAATAACCGTCTTTGTTTTCTTCATCAACTTCTTTGGTTAAGTACGATTTAGAATATTCATTAATCACTACACGACTTAATATGACTTCATCAATGTGAGCAAAAGAAGAATCAGATTCAATAGTTCTTGTTAATATGTCAATTGCCTTTTCTAATTTTTCACTAGAATTAGACATATTAGTTGTAGAAAAAACTAATTGATACTCTAACCAAGCCCAATACCATGATGTGAGATAGAGTAGGAGTTTATGCTTACCATCAAAATAGCGATATATAGAGCTTTCATTTGAACCAATTATGACACCCAATTTCTTAAAAGTGAAGCTATCAAAGCCAATTTCATCAATAAGTTTTATACTGTGTTCAATGATTCTCTTACCCAAATCTGATGATTGAGGATCTTTTAAATAGATCTTTTCATTGATGTCAATTTTTAAATTTGAAAGTAAATGTTTCATATTGTTGTAAATTACACGCAAATGTAATAGTAATACTATTAGTTTGTAAATTTTTAACTTTAGATTAACTAATTATGATATTGCTTTAAAAATTCAATTATTACAACTATCTTTACAGCGTCTAGTGTCTATTGTCATTAGATTAATTAAAATATACAAAGTATAAAGAATGGCTAAGTCGCAACAGACCTTTAACAAAAGTGAAAAAGAAAAAAAACGTTTAAAAAAACGCGAAGACAAACGTAAAAAGATGGAAGCGCGTAAGAATGAAAAAGAAGAGAATGGAGGTGCAGATAGCATACCTTTCGCTTACGTAGATCAGTTTGGAAACCTTACTGATAGTCCACCTGATCCATCAGAGAAAATTAAAGTGAAGGCTAAAAACATTGTGATTGGTATTCCTAAAAAAGAAGAAGGAGATGAAGAAGAGTATGATCCAATCCGTAAAGGAAAAGTATCATTCTTTGATAGCTCAAAAGGTTTTGGTTTCATTATAGATACTGAAGATCAAGAAAAATATTTTTGTCATGTTAGTGGTTTAATTGATGAAATTCAAGAAAACGACAAAGTTCAATTCGAATTAGAAAAAGGACAACGTGGTATGAACGCAGTTCGCGTAAAACTAGTATAAATTATTGTTAAATAATATATAAAAAAAAGGCCAGTGATTTATCATTGGCTTTTTTATGTAATCACGTTTAATTCTTTAACATCTCCCATTTCTAAACCTTTTAAAGTAATCGTACCGACACGAATTCGAACTAAACGCAATGTTGGAAACCCAACTTGAGCTGTCATTTTACGAACTTGCCTAAACTTGCCTTCATTAATTGTTATTGAAATCCAAGATGTTTTACCATGACGTTCGTCACGAATCTTTTTAACTCTTTCTGGAAAATCAGGAGTCTTGTTTAATTGATTGACTTTACATGGTTTAGTGAGATAAGTTTCGCTTTGATGACTAATTACAACGCCTTCTTCTAATTGCAAAATAGCTTCCTTTGTAATTTCTCCATCTACTTGAACATAGTATTCTTTATCAGTTTTTGAACTTGTAATCTCATAACTAACTTTGCCATTTGTGGTAAGCAGAAGTAAACCTTCAGAATCTTTATCTAAGCGACCAATAGCCATAGTTCCTTCTGGGAAATCATATAATTCACCTAAGAATTTTTTGTTGATTTCGTGCTTAGCATTCGTTTGAAACTGACTTAAATAGCCATAAGGTTTGAAGAGTTTGAAATGGTGATGGTCCATATTAGAGTTCACCTTTTAAAATGGAGTGGACTAAGTCTTTTGTCAATTGCTTATCTTTTGCTTTTGCGCGAATAGTATCAAATGTCATTTTAAAATCACAACCCGATTTATAGTCACTACATCCATATGCTGTTTTTCCTTTTATGATATTTCCGTTATTACATTTTGGACATTTAATAGTATCATTTTGTTTTGCTTCGGAAACTTTAGCAGTCGGTTTTTTTGGTTCTAAAACCAATTTGAAATTGTCATCAAAACGAATTAGGCCTTCTGAAGTTCCATTATCTGAAGTAAAACCTTTGAGATTTACTGTTGATCCTTTTTGCAGTAAACGAATGAATTGCTTTTCTGATATCTTTTTTCCGAAGACTTTAAAAGGAATTACAAAATCACAGCCAGACTTAAACTGTCTACATCCATAAGCCGATTTACCTTTAAGAAGGTTTCCTGTTTTACATTTCGGGCAACTTTCAGAAGTAATACCTGTAGCTTTTGTTTTACTCACTTTTGCTTGTCGCTCTTTAACAACGGATGCTTGAGAGATATTAGCACGTTTTTTTTCACTGCGAACGTCGTACACTAATTCATCTACCATTTTTTTCATGTTCTTGATAAATAGACTTGCACTGTATTCTCCTTTTTCAATATCCTTAAGTTGCTTTTCCCAAAGTCCTGTGAGTTCTGCAGATTTTAATAATTCGCTTTGAATGGTATCAATTAAAGCAATACCTGTAACGGTTGGGATTAATTGCTTCTTATTACGTTTAACATACTGACGTTTAAATAAAGTCTCAATAATATTAGCACGTGTCGATGGTCGACCAATACCATTCTCTTTCATTAAATCTCGAAGTTCGTCATCATCAACTTGTTTGCCAGCAGTTTCCATAGCACGTAGGAGTGAGGCTTCAGTAAATTGATTTGGAGGTTTGGTTTGCTTCTCTAAAAATGATGGTTCGTGCGGACCTTTTTCACCTTCTACAAATGCTGGTAATGTATCTTTTTCAGTTAAAATAGAAGCCGTTTCTTTTCCAAATTTGAAAACAACTTTCCAACCTTCTTTTAGAATCTCTTTTCCGGTAGTTTTAAAATTGACATCATCTGCTTTTCCAATAACCGTTGTATTTGAAACGTCACAGTCAGGATAGAATACAGCTATAAATCGTTTGACAATAATATCATAAACCTGCTGTTGATTGTATTGTAGCCTAATCTGAATTCCTGTTGGAATAATGGCGTGGTGATCAGTGACTTTTTTATCATTAAAAACCTTTGCAGATTTCTTTATTTTCTTACCTAATAAAGGTTGTGTTAATTCCGAATAATTGGTCAGTTTCTGAAGGATACCATTTATTTTTGGATACACATCATTTGGTAAAAATGTGGTATCGACTCTAGGATACGTCACCACTTTTTGTTCGTATAATTTTTGAACAATCTTTAAAGTCTCATCAGCTGAAAATCCGAATTTAGTATTACAGTACACTTGCAATCCTGTTAAATCAAACAACTTTGGAGCGTATTCTCTTCCTTTCTTTTTAGTTGTAGAAACAATTTCGAAATCTGATTCTTTTACTTTATTTGCCAATAGTTCACCATCTTCCATCTTTAAGAACCGACCTTCTTCGTAAGCAAAAAGAGTTTCACGATATAGAGTCTGTAATTCCCAATATGGTTGAGGCTTAAAGTTTTCAATGTCTTTAAAACGATTAACGACCATCGCCAAAGTTGGTGTTTGTACACGACCAACCGAAAGCACTTGTTTATAACCTCCATGTTTTACAGTGTATAAACCTGTCTCTTATACACATCTCCGAGCCCACGAGACAGGCAGAAA
>OJDV01000434.1_pt1 | contig 14823 bp, 12 predicted proteins | sample 1592911 | NCBI WGS metagenome assembly OJDV01 (sample SAMN05416860, study PRJEB24817) | seawater metagenome | isolation source: Sea water | place: Canada:Atlantic | collected 2013-11 | reverse complement strand
GAGATTTCTGCCTGTCTCGTGGGCTCGGAGATGTGTATAAGAGACAGGAATAATGATTCAGCATCCAATTCACTTTTTCGAACGAAGAAGTAATCAGCAATTAAAATGCCCGCAATCGGGCCAAGTAGGGCAGAATAGCCTATTAACCAAACAAACAAATATCCACCAGCTGTTTCTAATAATTTCCAAGGGAAGATGGCTATGCCGATACCTGCTGTGATGTAACCACCCATTTTGAAACTGATTTTCTTGGGATTGAGGTTTGAAAACCCATAAGCTGGAGCGACAACATTGGCCGCTAAGTTAGTGGTTAATGTTGCAACTACCAAAGCCATAAGAGCAACGACTACACCAATGCCACCCATCTTGCCTGCTAAGGCAACGGGATCCCAAATGGCTTCACCAAAGATTGTCACTGTAGCAGATGTTACTGCGACACTGATAAAGGCAAATAAAGCCATGGGCAATGGTAATCCGATGGCTTGTCCAATGATTTGGTCTTTTTGTGATTTAGCAAATCGGGTAAAATCAGGAATGTTTAATGCCATGGTTGCCCAAAAGCCCACCATTGCAGTTAAACTGGCCACAAATACGCCCGTGAATTCACCTTCTCTTTCACCACCTGCTGCAAACTTAGAAGGAGCAGATAGCATTTCACCAAATCCACCAGCGGTATAATACGCCCAACCCAATAAGACCAAGCCCATACCAATTAGGAATGGAGCAGCGTAAGTTTCAAGCCATCTGATTGACTCGGTTCCATGTTTTATAAAATACAAATGCATGGCCCAAAAACCAATAAAACAAGCAAACTGTCCAGCATCAATGCCTAGAAAGGGCAAAGCAGAACCTGTTATTGCTCCACTGGTTAGCGCATTAACAATCACATAGATGGCTGATCCACCGACCCATGTGTTAATCCCGAACCAACCACAGGCAACAAGTCCTCTGGCCAATGCAGGAATACGCGCACCTTTGGTCCCAAAGGAGGAACGCAATAAAACTGGAAAGGGAATGCCATGTTTGGCACCAGCATGGCCAATTAACATCATCGGTACAAGAACAATAACATTACCAAGCAAAACTGTTACAACTGCCTGCCACCAACTCATGCCTTCAGCAATTAAACCACCAGCCAGCATATATGTTGGCACACAAACCACCATCGCTACCCAGAGCGCGCCATAAGCTTTCCAATCCCAGGTTCTTTGTTCTGGTGTTGTAGGTGCTAAGTCTTTGTTGTATAAATCATCGGCTTGTCTGTTCATTGTTATTCTCTTTTGTTAATTAAAGCAATTAAATAAAGTCGTCATTCCCGCGAAGGCGGGAATCTAAGTTTTATCTAACTATTAATTTCATCCCATAAATCAAACCAATTAATGTTTTTCTTTTCAATCAAATTGATTTTCCATTGTCGATTCCATTTCTTCATTCGTTTTTCTCTCAATATGGCATCTTCCATGCTTTGAAATTGTTCAAAATATACCAATTTATATGTTTTATATTTTTCAGTATGTCCCGAAACAACATGATTTTTATGTTGCCATATTCTTTGGATTAAATTACTAGTTACTCCAATATAAAGTGCTCCATCTTTTTTACTTGCTAGAATGTAAACACAGGGTTCTTTCATTTTTAGATTCCCGCCTTCGCGGGAATGACGGGATGGGTTCTACTCACCATCGGTTAATTTTGTATAAGTACTCGGTCTGCGGTCACGGAAAAATTGCCAGGTATTGCGGACTTCTTGTACCATGCTCATATCTAGATCATGTATCAGTAATTCGTCTTGATCACGGCTGGCTTCTTTTTCTATTTGACCACGTGGATTTACGAAATAGCTTTGGCCATAAAATTCACCGATATTCCACGGCTCTTCAATACCCACACGGTTAATCGCAGCAATCCAACAACCATTGGCAGCAGCCGAAGCAGGCTGTTCTAATTTCCATAGATATTCAGATAGACCAGCAACTGTAGCTGATGGATTGATGATGTATTCAGCACCATTTAGTGCCAGTGCGCGCCATCCTTCAGGAAAATGGCGGTCATAACAAATATACACACCCAATTTACAGTATTGTGTTTGGAAAACAGGCCAGTTTGAAGCACCCGGCTTAAAGAAGAATTTTTCCCAAAATCCAGAGACTTGTGGAATATGTGTTTTTCTGTACTTGCCAAGATAACTGCCATCGGCATCAATAACAGCGGCTGTGTTGTAATAAACTCCTGTCACGTCATCTTTTTCATAAATCGGTACGACAATAACCATATTGTATTGAGCCGCTTTTTCCATCATTAATTGAGTGGTAGGCCCATTAGGAATGGATTCTGCACTGGCATACCATTTGGTATCTTGTGAAGGACAAAAATACGGTTGGGTAAAGACTTCTTGAAAACTCAATACCTGAACACCTTTTTCACCGGCTTCATCAATCATCGGCATATGTGCCTCAATCATGGCTTGACGAATCGTTTCTGGATCGTTATCAGTGGATGACTTTAACCCCATTTGGATAACGGCTGCTTTTAAATTTGATTTCATATTTTTCCTCTTTTATTATTCTTGTTTTTTTTGATAGTGATAAGTATTTGTTAAGTTTTCTAAAAACATTTTACCATATTTGTTCCTGTATTAGAAAACGCAGGATATTGAGTTGAAGCTTGGATTCATTATTATAAGCAGAATTTATATTTTATATTTTTCTAACGCCTATCATTTAAATTCTTCAAGATATATTAAATCCTCAATCTAATGTAGGAAAATTAAACTGTGCACCTTTTCTAATTCCAGTTGGCCACCTGGTCGTTATAGTTTTCAATTTAGTATAAAAGTGTACGGCTTCAGGTCCATAAATTCCATGGGCGCCAAATATTGAGCGTTTCCAACCACCAAAACTGTGGTATGCCACGGGTACGGGAATAGGGACGTTAATACCCACCATACCGACTTGTATCTTTGTGGCAAAATCTCGGGCTGCATCACCATCTCTAGTAAATATCGCTGTGCCATTGCCATATTCATGGGCATTGATTAAATCTACGGCTTGTTGATAATTATCGGCCCTAAGCACAGACAATACAGGACCGAAAATTTCTTGTTTATATACTGACATATCTGGTTTTACGTGGTCCAAAAGGGTCGCTCCAACCCAATAGCCTTCTTCGTGGCCATCAATTTTAAAATTACGACCATCAACCACTACTTTTGCGCCTTCAGTTTCGCCTTGTGTGATTAAACCTTCGATACGGGTTTGGGCATCTTTGGTAATAACAGGTCCCATTTCCATGCCTTTTTGTGTATAAGGACCTACTTTCATGTTGTTAATCATTGGAACGAGTTTCTCAATTAACTTATCGGCTGTTTCTTGTCCGACAGGAACTGCCATGCTGATGGCCATACACCGTTCTCCAGCAGAACCAAATCCAGCACCCATTAGCGCATCAGCGGCTTGATCTATATCGGCATCTGGCATGATAATCATGTGATTTTTAGCACCACCCAAAGCCTGAACACGTTTGCCAGAAGCACAACCTCTGGTATATACGTATTCTGCAATCGGGGTTGAGCCAACAAAACTTACGGCTTGTATGTCTTTGTGATCGAGTATCGCATCCACGGCATCTTTGCCACCATGCACCACATTCAGTACGCCTGCAGGTAAGCCTGCCTTGGCAAACAAATCATGAATAAGATTAGCAGAACTGGGATCACGTTCTGATGGTTTTAATATAAATGTATTGCCACAAGCCAATGCCATGGGAATCATCCATAAGGGAACCATCGATGGAAAGTTAAAAGGAGTGATACCTGCGACAACACCTAAAGCTTGGCGGTTAGAATGGGTATCAATTCCTGGTCCGACATCGCTATTGAAATCACCTTTGAGGTTTTCAGTGATATTACAGGCATATTCAACGACTTCCAAAGCACGGGTGACTTCACCCAAAGCATCATCATGGGTTTTGCCATGTTCTTTACTGATCGTCTCAGCTACTAAGTCAGCATTATCAATCAACAATTGGCGCATATTGAACATGACTTTTGCGCGTTTAGCAGGAGCTGTGGTTGACCAAGATTGAAAAGCTTGTTTTGAATTTTCAACCGCTAGACTGACTTCATCTAAGCCACCTAAAACCAGGTCAGCAGTTTGTTCGCCAGTGGCTGGGTTGTAAACCGATTGTGTTTGTGTCGAAATACCCGATGTGGCTTGTCCGTTTATTATGTGTTGTATTTTTTTCATAGTATCTCTATTATATATTTTTCTGTATTACTTTATTCAGGAAGGAAAAACCGTCATTCCCGCGAAGGCGGGAATCTCCTGAATATTCCATGATTTGATTTAGATCACGTTATTCTTGGTGAGATTCCCGCCTTCGCGGGAATGACGTTGTATTGTTTTCATTCTAAGTTAGTAATAATTTCACGTAATGTACCAAAGGCAAAATCAATGTGTTCTTTTTCTATAATCAAGGGTGGTGATAAAGCGATGATATCGCCTGTTGTACGAATCAACAATCCAGCATCATAGGCCTGTAAAAAGGCATCGAATGCTCTGGCTGTTGGAGCACCTTCTCGTGGGCGTAATTCTATTCCAGCAATGAGTCCTAAATTTCTAAGATCAATCACATGCTCTAAATCACGCAATGAGTGGACTTTTTCTTGCCAATAGTCGGCCAGCGAACTTGCTCTTGTTAATAATCCCTCTTCTTCATAGGTATCCAATACACCTAATGCGGTGGCACAAGCCATTGGGTTACCTGAATAAGTATAGCCATGGAAGAATTCGACAGCATTAGGCGGTCCATCCATAAAAGCATCATAGATAAAATCTTGTGCAAATACTGCGCCCATTGGCACAACGCCATTGGTTAAACCTTTGGCAGTGGTGACTAGATCGGGTTCTACATCAAAATAATCCACAGCGAATGGAGTACCTAAACGACCAAATCCCGTGATTACTTCATCAAAGATGAGCAAAATTCCGTGTTCATCACAGATCTTACGCAAGCGTTGTAGGTAGCCTTGCGGCGGTAATATGACTCCTGCTGAACCTGCTAAAGGTTCTACAATAACAGCAGCGATGGTTGAAGCATCGTGCAACTCCACCATGCGAATCAAATCATCAGCCAATTCTTCACCATATTGAGGTTGACCTTTTGAATAGGCATTGCCTTCAACACCGTGCGTGTGCCTGAGATGATCTACACCTGCGACCAAAGATCCAAACATTTTACGATTGGCTGGCATTCCACCCACCGACATACCGCCAAAATTCACACCATGATAGCCTTTTTCCCGTCCAATTAAACGTGTACGATGACCTTCACCTCTAACTCGGTGATAAGCAATCGCCATTTTTAGGGCAGTTTCGACTGACTCAGATCCTGAGTTGGTAAAAAACACCTTGTTCAAATCACCAGGCATATGACCAGCTAACCGTTCGGCCAATTCAAATTGTTTTTGATGACCCATTTGAAAGGCCGGTGCATAATCTAATTTTCCTACTTGTTCTCTAACTGCTTCAACTATGCGAGGTCTATTGTGACCAGCATTACAGCACCACAGTCCAGCAACGCCATCAAGGATTTTACGCCCGCCTTTTTCGGTATAATACATGCCATTTGCACTTTCTAGTATGCGTGGCTTGGATTTAAATTGTCTATTCGCCGTAAACGGCATCCAGTAGTTTTCTAAGTTTTGTGTTGTCATAAATTTTTTCTTTTTAATGTCCTCATTCCCACGCTCTGCGTGGTAATGCATATGTTGATTAATCGTGTTTTTGTTGTATTAAATAGTCTTGTTACTTACTCATCATTACTTATTGTGTTCAAACCCACCTCTGGTTTTTTCTTTTTAGGCCTCTGTTGTGCAATGAAACTAAAAATGAATAAGGCCAGTATTAATATCATGGAAATATTGGCTCCACCATTTAGCAAATAAAGCTCCACTAGATAGTTTCCACTGTATTGGTCCAACAAGACAATAAACTCTTGTTGAAAGACGCTGGTTAAAAATAGTCCTGCAATAATTACTAAGAATACAAATGGGTATCTTAAAAATTGATACCTCAATAACAATAAGATATAAAAAGTTATTAATAGTATTCTTATCAAAAGCGCACTCAGTTCGTACGAATCCAAAAATGCAATCACAGCTAATAAAATCAACATGATGATTAGGTATATGTTTCTATTTTGATAAAGGACTTTGAACCATTTCATTTATTTTTTCTCTCGTTCCCACGCTCTGCGTGGTAATGCATGTGTTGTTTAATCATGTTTCCAGTTGGGTCTGTGATTGCTGAAAGTTCGCAAGTATCACAGGGTTTCGCAGAGAAGACACGGAGCTTCACTGAGGTTTTCTCAATAAAAATCATTGTTTTATTATTACTCATAGTCATAAGGTGGGCTTACCCACCAGCAGTGTTCAGTCGCCTCTATAATTATTCAGTATCAAATTGATGGGCAAGCCCACCCTACGACTTCTTCATTTTCTAAGTACCCTTCATGGTTAACTTGTTCTTGATCTTTAATTACTAATTGTTAATTATTCATCGGATTCAAAGGATTATTGGTCCAATTCATATATTCTAAACCATTATCCACCGGCACCATATCGATACATTCTGGCACAGGGCAGACGATTTGGCAGAGATTACAGCCGACACATTCGTCATCAATGACTGTAAAGATGCGCTTGCCATTATCGGCGACATCAAATGTAATGGCTTGGTGACTGGTGTCTTCACAGGCGATGTGACAACGTCCACATTCGATACAGGAATCTTGATCAATCAAGGCTTTGGTATCGAAGTTCATATCGAGATTGTTCCAATCAACAGTATTACCGACAGCTTTACCACGGAAATCTTCTATGGTTTGGTAACCTTTTTCTTCCATCCATCCAGTTAATCCAGCAATCATGTCATCGACTATTCGAAAGCCGTATAGCATGGCTGCAGTACAGACTTGTAGTCCAACTGCGCCCAATGCGATAAATTCTGCGGCATCTTTCCAAGTTTCTATGCCTCCGATGGCTGATATATTTAAATCTTTGGTATCGTGATTACGGGTGATTTCTGCCACCATGTTTAAAGCGATGGGTTTGACAGCTGCTCCGCAATAGCCTCCATGTGTGCCTTGGTCACCTACTGTTGGTGTTGGTGCCATCAAATCTAAATCAACTGAGGTGATTGAATTGACTGTGTTAATTAAGGCCACAGCATCGCATCCGCCTTTTTGTGCGGCTTCAGCTGACCATAATATATTGGTGATATTGGGTGTGAGTTTTGTGAAAACAGGGATATCAACCACTTCTTTAACCCAACGGGTGACTTTTTCTACCATTTCTGGCACTTGGCCTATGGCTGAACCCATGCCACGTTCGCACATGCCATGCGGGCAACCGAGATTAAGCTCGATGCCTTGAACACCAGTTTCTGCAATCTTTACGGCCAATTCTTTCCAAGCACGTTCTTCAATAACAGCCATCATGGATCCGATAATAACCCGATCCGGCCATTCTTTTCGCACCCGAATGATTTCATCTAAATTAGTTTGCAAAGGACGATCACTAATCAATTCGATGTTGTTAATTCCAACTATGTTGCCACGGTTCTTGTGTACTCCATATCGGCTAGATACATTCACAACAGCTGGATCTTCGCCCAATGTTTTCCATACAACACCACCCCAGCCGGCTTCAAAAGCCCTCACAACATTAATATATTTGTCTGTTGGAGGCGCTGATGCTAACCAAAATGGATTGATACTTTCTATGCCTGCGACATTACATTTTAGGCTTGGTTTACTTCTAATATCCATTATGAATCTCCTCCTAAAAACGAATTGATAGCATGGGCAGCTTGTTTGCCATCTTCTACGGCTTGAACGGTAAGGTCTTCACCACAATCAATGGCATCACCACCAGCAAAAACGCCTTCAATAGAACTTTGGTAATTCTCATCAACTACTATTTTACCGCGTTCCACGTCAATCCCATTTAAGTCGTCTAACTCTAGTTTTTGACCAATGGCTTTGAGTACCATGTCTGCTTCAAGGGTGTATGTAAAATTAGTTTCAACCAATTTACCTTCTTTTGTTTTGGTTTTGACAAATTCCATTTGTGCGACATGTTCATCAGCAATAATGCATTTTGGAGCTGACCAGAGTTTTATACTGACCCCATTGGTACGGGCCAAATTAACTTCCCAGCTGGTAGCACTCATTTGTTCTTCGCCACGTCTATAAACAAGGGTTACATTTTCAGCGCCCAATCGTTTTGCCTGAACAGCGGCATCAATGGCTGTGTTACCAGCACCAATAACAATGACATCATTGCCTACTTCAACTTGAGATTTATCTTTTGTTTGCCTGATAGATTCAATAAAATCTACTGCATCCAATACACCTTCAGTATCTTCATTGTCTAAATCCAAAGACCAAGTTGAACTTAAGCCAACCCCAATAAATATCGCATCGTAATTGTTTTGTAAATTTTCCAAATTTAAGTTGTCTCCTAATCTTTGATTATGGATGACTTTAATGCCGCCAAGATCCATGATGAAATCGGTCTCATTTTGTGCAAAATCATCCACCATCTTATAAGCCGCTAATCCATATTCATTTAAGCCACCTGATTTTTCTTTGGCTTCATAAACCGTGACATCGTGTCCGAGCATTGATGCCCGATGAGCACAAGCCAATCCAGCTGGCCCAGCGCCAACAACAGCGACTGATTTACCAGTGTTTTTTGCTCTTTCAAAGGGATGTTGTTTTGAGTTTTTCATTAAATGATCAACGGCGTGGCGTTGTAATAATCCAATTTCTATGGGTTGATCGATGGAAGTATTGAGCACGCATGCTTCTTCGCACAATACTTCTGTGGGGCAAACTCTCGCACACGTTCCACCCATAATGTTTTGAGTTAAAATTGTATTGGCAGCCCCGATGGTATTTTCTGAACGAATTTGGTGTATGAAAGTAGGGATGTCAATTGATGTTGGGCAAGCTTGTATGCACGGCGCATCATAACAATACAAGCACCGACCTGATTCTGCTATGGCTTGTTGCAAATTAAGCGGTTTATGTAGGTCATCAAAATTGTTGTTGATGGTGTTATTGCACGAATCTTGTGCCATGTTTTCACCTCTTGTCTTATTATTTTTGTTATTCGACTAGTAACAATATTAAAGATACCCAATAAAGTCAAGATTTATATGTTTATTGGTGTTGGGAATTTAATGATTTTTAATAGACTTTTTATGAAGCTGAGTAACATTATTCACTCTTTCTTTCTAGGCTCCTTTATCTTAATGTGATCTGAATAATGCTCCACTTCTATCGGCTCGTTACAGTGGGGGCATATTAACTCTGAGACTTTTAACTGCATTTTCTTTACTTCATAGATTACCGCATTAATGTCTTGTGATGGAATTGCCAAATCCTGTGCCATTTTTTTGAGTTTTTTGCGTTCATTTGATTCAATCATACCATCAGATAAAAATTGGATTACTTTATTTCTAAACCGGTCTTTTCTTCTATTAATTTCTTTTGTAAACCCTGATGCTAAAATACCAGCAGGAAGTGCAGCCATACCAATGCCAGACATAAGTATGATTATACCAAATATTTTTCCTGCACCTGTAATCGGCACTACATCCCCATACCCCACTGTGGTCAAAGTCACAGTTGCCCACCAAACTGCTTCGGGAATGGATCCAAAATGTTGTGGTTGATGATAACGTTCAACTAGATGCATGCCTGTTGCCGCAATTAAGATAAGGATTGTTAATAAAAAAAATGCTGAAAAGATATTAGCACTTTCTTGTTTCATTACGGAAGTTAATAAGTTCATCGAACGAGAATATCGGGTAAGTTTAAAAACCCTTATCAGTCTTAAGCCCCTGAGAATCATAAAATCTCTAGAAACAATTATCCCAAGCCATGCTGGTAATACTGCCAATAAATCAATAATAGCCATGGGTGTTAGCATGTATTTTATTCGGCCTTTAAAGTATTTGTACTTTCTGTTTTCTCCACTAGACCAGACACGCATTATGTACTCAACGCTAAAAACTGCGATTGCAATATATTCTAGAGTTAAAAATAAATTTTTGTGTCTCTGGTAAATTTCTTCATCACTTTCTAAAACAACAGCAATAACTGTTATTAATATCAACAGCATTAAAGAATAATGAACCAGCTTATCAGCCAGAGAGTGACTTTCTCTCTCTAAGATATTGTACACCGATTTTCTTATTCTTATTTTTGGCATGGTTATTTTGATTTTTTAGTAAATACTCCACTGATAAAAAGTAACCCAAAAAGTATGATTGGAATGGTTAAAATTTGCCCCATTGTCATCCATTCAAAGGCGATAAATCCCCTGTTTTCATCGGGTTCTCTGAAAAATTCAACAACAAATCTTGATACGCCATAACACAATAAAAATGTACCAGCTGCTATGCCTTTTCTGGTGAATTTTCTGGCAACTACCCAGACAATAATAAAGGTCGCAAAACCTTCTAAAAAGGCTTCATATAATGTTGATGGGTGTCTTGCAAAAGAATCAAGTGCTCCTTGTTGATTGAGTTCTTGTAGTTTTTCAATCGGTTGATTCCACAAGTTTGAAGGCAGTGAATCGGGAAATATCATGCCCCAAGGCTTATCTGTCAGCCGACCCCATAGCTCGCCATTGACAAAATTACCAATTCGAACAGAACCAATACCAAATGCGCATAAGGGTGCAACAAAATCTGCAATTTCAAAAAAACCTTTTTTGGTTTTGCGTTTAAAATAAAACATCGCAATAAAGACACCAGCAAGTCCACCATGGAACGACATGCCTCCTCCTTGAACTTTAAATGGTAACAAGGGATCTTCTAATAATGATGTATCACTGTAAAATAAGACCCAACCAATTCTGCCACCTAAGATTACTCCCAATGCACCGTAGAATAAGAAATCTGACACCTGATCTTTGGTCCATGAAGTTTGGTATTTTTTAACTTGATAATTTCCCAACAAGATAAAAAAGGCAAAACCTATTAAATATGTGATGGCGTACCAATGTATTTTGACTGGACCCAAATCCAGAAAAACAGGGTCAAAATTAACAATATAATGCATATTTTGTAGATAAATTGATAATGTTTTATTTTAACCTGAATATAACTATCAGTCAGTAAAAATACAAATATTAACGATTGATATGCAATATTAAGGTTCAGTTACAAACATTGTCAGAAATTGGTTTGGATTGTTTAATTCTTCCAGCGTTGTTGATGATTATGGCCAATGCGTATTCAGCGCCACGCATATCACAAAAGTTAATTGAAACATTAGTTCCAGGAGCAAATCCAACAGAATTAAACCTGATTTTAGAACGAAACACCGATGAAGTGGCTTTGACAATATTGTTCATTGGATTTTCATATTGAAGTAACTGTTCATTTTCATCCTTGACTCTGTTCCTGTTGGTGTCTTCAAATACAATCCAGCCTTGGTACCAATTCGATTGATTGTCGCACTGAATTCTAGATAGACTAGGGCATACAACCACATTTTTTTGTTGTGTTATGGCAAAATTACGTGCAAAAGCAAATGAGACAGTCAATCGATCACGTTCGTTGTGCAAAATCTTATTTGATTTTAAATTTGAAATACTGGGCAATGCATAACTGATTAAAACGCTGGCAATTGATAATGTCACCAACAGTTCGATAAGTGAAAATCCTTGTAATAATTTCATCTTAATTCCTTTTTATTGAAGATGTGACCATTGTATAAATACGAATAGATTTTAATATCAGCAAAAGTATTTAAATTTGTAGGAAATAATCTACAAGTCGGTATAAAAATGACTACTTATGGCCTGAAAATTGGTATAATATAAGGATAGATAAGATCGAATTAATAGACTTAATTGGAGTAAGAATATGCATGATATAACCATATTGGCAATTATTTGGTTCAGTGTTTTTGTGGCATCTTATTTGGCCCATTTAACCCGTTTAACGCCAGTTTTGTGGTACTTGTTTTGCGGGGCTTTACTGGTCAATGTTGGTGCAGTGCCTGAACACATGCCTGAGTTTATTCACAATTTCTCTGAGTTAGGCATTATTGTTATTATGTTCGCTTTGGGATTTGAGGAAGAAACTGATAATTTTATACAAGGAATTAAACGCAGTTGGGGCATAGCTTTATTTGGTGCATTGGTTCCATTTGCGGTGGCATATTCGGCAACTTACTATTTCTGGGGTGATGCCAATATGGCATTGTTGTGTGGTTTGGCCATGACAGCTACGGCAGTATCTTTGACTATGGTTTCATTAAAGAGTGAAGGGTTAAGTAAATCACCTGCTGCGACCGGAATCATGACATCAGCCATACTTGATGATATTGCTTCATTGGCCGCAGTGGCCATACTGGTTCCATTAGCCGCTGGAGAAGCCACCGTTAGTGTTCCTGGTATCTTGTTTATATTGGGCAAAGCCATTGGTTTCTTTTTGCTTGTGGCAATAATTGGGAAATGGGTATTTCCTTCATCACTAGGGTTGCTTCGTTTTATTCCAGTTTTAGGATGGTTTAATTTACGCAAAATCTTATCCATGGGCCATGGGGAATATACTGTTTTGGCATTATTGCTAATTGCTGTTAGCGTTGGCTTATTGGCCCATGCTTTTGGATTTCATCCCGCGATTGGGGCATATATGGCTGGCTTGGTGATTCATAGAGATTATTTCGATTTCCACAAAGAAAAGAAAGTTGACTATTTTAAAAACTCTAGAAGAATAATAGACAACGTGGCCTTTACATGGATTGGGCCAGTCTTTTTTGTGACATTAGGAACCAATCTGATTTTTGATATGGATATATTTACTTCAGTTTTACCCGAGGCATTAATTTTATTTGTTGGAATTTTTGTAGGACAGATTGTATCGGCATCAACAGCAGCCCATTACACAGGTAAATTTAATTGGCCAGACAGTTTAATGATTGGGTTTGGTATGTTGGGCAGAGCAGAACTGGCCTTTGTTGTCATGAACATCGCTTTTGTTCAATACAAAATCATGTCTGTTGAAGCCTTTTATACATTAATGTTAACAGCTTTTTTGCTAAATGTTTCGGTACCACTAACTATTAGATGGTGGAAATCAAAGTTTCAACCTTAGGTAAATGATTATTAATTTTTTGAAAGTACATAGTTTTGTGCTTTCTCCATGATGTTGACAAAGGCTTGTTCTTGATCGTTATTAACCACTGTAATAATTCTTTGTACCGCATCGCCCAATGCATTTAAAGTAGACTTAGAATAATTATTGAGTTTTTGAATTTCAAAATAAAGATGGGGGTTTTCTGATACCACATTCTCACCAATAGATAATTGTGCATCAAAAGTTGTACTGGAAAGTTGTGCCAGTGTATCTGCGGCTTCACCCGATTCGGACAATACTGACATAAATGCTATATTAATAACATGTGACAGACCTAATATATAGGCAACCAATCTGTCATGATCCTCTAATTGCATATCAATTTGTTCAACCATGGTTGGTTTGAAAAGTGCTTTAACCTTATTTACTGAATCAAGATCTCCTAAATTAATAAAAATCACATGCTTATTTGAGAGGAGTTTGATATCCGGACCAAACATGGGATGAATTGAAACAACTTTACAACCAGCATCTACTAACTGCATTAAAGGTAATTTTAATGGGCTTTTGATTGAGCCTACATCTAACACTATGCCTTGTGGTTTTAATGTTGATAAGTTTTGAATGATTTTTGCACTTGCAGCTATGGGGGCTGCCACTATGATATAGTCGTAATCCAATTCACATGTCATGTAATCGACTGAATTATCTGCGTCAATATTAATGTCAGAGATGTCGACATTAAAATCTTGGTTGCTTAAAAATCTCACAAACCATTGCCCCATTTTTCCATTGCCGCCTATAACCAATGCAGATTTTTTCGATCCATAACCCGATGTATTTATCTTTTGGTTCTCTTGTTTTTCTAAAGAAGTGCGAATAATTAATGAAAATATTTGTTTGGCAATATCAGGATCTACATTCTTTGAAATTGCACAATTCATAATATTATCAATGACTTGCTTTTCTCTTTGATAATCCCTAGTGGGTGATTTTGTGCTGAGCTTCACAGAACCAATTGCATCAACATTCATTTGACGTTCAGCCAATAATCCTATAATTTGTTCATCGATTTGATCTAGATTTTTGCGAAGTGTATCAAGTTTTGAGTTATCTATCATTATTTAGGGTTTAACTTCGTATATAAATGAGGTAAGATTGTAACAATTATTAACAAATTAATTATTATTTTGGGGAAGAATTATGAAAAAAATATTATTAACTGTCATACTTTCATTGATATCATCAATGGCCATGGCGAATGGAAGACCAGTTGTAGCAGTATTAGAGTTTAAAAATGAAACATCAGCACCTTGGTGGCAACATGGAGTTGGAAGAGAACTCAGTGACATGCTTTCAAATGAATTGCTTGGAACAGGCGCATTTAAAGTAGTTGAAAGAAAAAAATTAGATGCTGTTTTAACGGAACAAGATTTAGGAGCTTCTGGAAGAGTTGCTAAAAGTTCAGCAGCAAAAATGGGCAAAGTTACTGGTGCTCAGTATTTGATTACTGGGTCGGTATCGAATTTTGAATCATCAGGAAGCAAAGGCGGTGGATTAAGCTTTAAAGGTGTATCATTTGGTGGGAAAAAATCAACAGTGTCAATGGGTATTGATACTGTCTCTTATACACATCTCCGAGCCCACGAGACAGGCAGAAATC
>OJDV01000433.1_pt1 | contig 14835 bp, 15 predicted proteins | sample 1592911 | NCBI WGS metagenome assembly OJDV01 (sample SAMN05416860, study PRJEB24817) | seawater metagenome | isolation source: Sea water | place: Canada:Atlantic | collected 2013-11 | reverse complement strand
CGAGATTTCTGCCTGTCTCGTGGGCTCGGAGATGTGTATAAGAGACAGGTCTATCATAATGACTTCACTTGAATTATCCAATACCATTAACAGAAAAATAGATGCCATTGACAGATTAGCCACTAAAGTCACTGATTTACTGTGCTTTAATAGAAGACTAATAAATTCAGAGTAAACCCTTATGAAAATAATTTTAGTAAGCATTTTTGTCCTGTTGACTGGCATTAATATGGCCTTTTCCAAAACATACAAAGGCGAGAAAGAAATAATTTTTGAAGCAAAAAATGGCCAATCATCGATTGCGTTTGAAGGGTCGTTTATGGTGCCTGAGAACCGCAATAAAAAAGACTCAAGGATGATCCCAATTAATTATGTTCGTTTTCCAGCCACCGATAAAAATGCCTCCGTACCGATTGTATATTTATCCGGTGGACCAGGTGGGTCAGGCATTCAAACCGCAAAATATAGGCGTTTTCCCTTGTTTATGAAAATGCGTGAATTTGGAGATGTTATAGCGCTAGACCAACGTGGTACAGGTGCTTCAGATATAAATCCTCGATGCAATTCAAACATTGTGATTGACCAATCAAAAATAATAAGCGATGAAAAGCACGTTGAATTACACCAAAACGCTTTAAAAGAATGTTTGGTTTATTGGGAATCTGAAGGCGTAGATGTCATGGGATATACAACCAATGAAAGTGTTAAAGATTTGGTGGCGTTAAGAAAGCATTTCAATGCCGATAAAATTAGTTTGTGGGGCATATCTTATGGCAGTCATTTGGCATTAGCAGCCATGAAAAGCATCAGCGATCAATTAGACAAAGTCATTATTGCCAGTGCTGAAGGATTGAGCCAAACAGTAAAACTGCCTGCACGAACAGATGCTTATTTCGACAGGCTACAATCAGCCATCAACACACAGGAAAAATCAAAAGCGATGTTTCCTGATATCAAGGCATTAATTAAACGTGTGCACGCAAAGGTAGATCAACAACCCATAGAATTACAAATACCAATGTCTGATGATGAAACTTATACATTTATGCTACATCGCAGAAATTTACAGGAGTTTTCATCAGGACTCATATCTGATCCAATTAGAGCGAAGATGATGTTACATTTGTATCTGGCCATTGATTACAACATGTTGGAACCCATTATAGATGTGATAAAGAAATACAACCGTCATAATACCCCTATCAGTTACAGGGCCATGCCTATTGCAATGGATTTGGCATCCGGCATGGGAACTGAAAAAAGGCAAATGATTGAAGAACAAGCAAAATCAGGCTTATTAAAAGACTACTTAAATTTCAGTTATCATTTGACTGATGTGTTACCAGTTATTGATTTGGGTGATGAATTTAGAAAAAAACCGAAAAGCGCCGTGCCAACATTGTTATTAACTGGCACATTGGATGGCAGGACTTACATTAAATCTCAGCAAGAAGCCGTTAGTGGCTTAAGCCATTTATCAGCAGTCCTAATTAATAATGCTGGCCACAATTTATTTATGAAATCTGATTCCGAGATTTGGACAGAAGTTGAACAAACCATAGTTGAATTTATGCAAAGTAAAAAAACTGTAAACAAAACCATTACAGTACCATTGCCAGATTTTTCTGAAATGTAATCCATTAAAATTAATTAATCAAATCATCATAACTGAGCGCTAGGACTGCCCAAAATATTTATCAATATATTTTTCCAAGCGCTTGATTCGCTCAGTCCAACTATGATGGGTATGGCCAAAAGCATGAGCACAAAACCAATCCATGTGGCTTTGTGTATTTTGCGGTGAACCATTTTGTCATGTACCAATGGCGCTAATTGAAGTGCCATTAAAACCGGTACTGACAAATAAGGTGATTGATCAAATATTTCAGGAATTCGACCTGCGGCAGGACCTAATAGACTAATGGTGGCATACAACATAAACCGTTTGTGTGTGGCTGCCTGTTGACGTTTAATGATGGCTAGAGCATACAAAATCACAAAGATTATGAGATTAACACCATTAGCTGTAATGATTAATGGCCAACCCATGCGATCCCAATTGTGCAGTGAAATGGCAATACCAAATCCAATAAATGCAATCACTACAATTGGACTAAGTTGCCCAAACATGCGATGTAATTTAATTTTATCAAACCGAATGAATGTTGGTTGTAATGCAAATAGAAAAAACCAAGACAACATGGCCACAGCATGAAAATGATGTAAATTGGTGATAGGTGGTAGGTCCTCTGAATCAAATAAGGCTTTGGCACCGAAGCAAACGATAACAAATAATAAAATAAACCAGGCGTAAAAAAAGAAAAAAGGCTCATCTTGTTTTTTGTCAATAGTTGTATTATTCATAAGTATTCTCCGTCTTAGTTAAACGTTATCATTAATTTACTGCCTTTAATTTAATTTCTGCTTCGATTGCTCGAGCCAATTCCAGGTGTCTTTGTACTAATCTCAATTGATTCTCTTGGGCTTCCATGGCATAACTCAAAGCGCCAGGTATTTCTGGGTGATTGTGAAAACGTTCTGAATTGAATTCATGCGGAACCAATGAATCATTTGGATCAGTAACATTTGCTTTATATATGAGTATACCTATGGTTGGGGTCCTGGCATCGAGAAGTTGATCTCTCAAAGTCTTCCAAGCATGCAAAGCAACCTTAGAATATTCATCAAACTCATACAAAGCCTGTCTTAATTTTGTATTTCTAATTAAGGTTAACTCACCATTGGCAACCATTTCTTCAAAAACAGCTGGTGAACTTGCAGGAACCCTGCCAAGATTAATGTTATCGAATGCCAGCATTAAAGCATTTTCATCGGCTACATAAGTATCTGGATTGTTTCGAAACTCATTAATAGAATCTAATAAAAACTGATAAGCATTTACGCTGGTTAAAAAATACTCAGACCCACCCTCTAAACGTTCAATCGTAACATTAAGCTCTTGGCTTAATCGGGTTAGGTATACTTGTTCCTTGGCTAAATCTTTACTGGCCGCATTCCAATTGGCCACTTGGATGCCAATGAATACACCAATGACAACAATGAGGAAGTCGATGAAAACGGCAAACCAGTTTTGGTCAGTGACGTGTTTGGTAATTCTTCTTAGCAGCATCAATTTGTCCCTATGTTTTTTTGAATAAGCATTTCATCAATGGTTTTAAAATCATCTATCGTGATTGCTATCATTGATGCTAAAGCGCTTTGTAACCGTTCCCAACCATATATTTGTGATTGTAGTGAATGGTCATTGCACAGTACATCGGTCGATGTTTTCAAAAAGAGTTCCCGTTTTAGAAAACTCCATTCATTGCCTTTATATTTGACAACATCAATTTTACTCTGACCGACTGTCAATTTTGGGTGTGCCCAAATGGGCTTGTCCATTGGTTTAATCTCTAAATAATCTGACTCATATTGAACAATGCCAAGAGAATAGCTCAGGTCTTGGAAAGCACGCCTGTCATCGCTGCTTTGTTGAAGCAATAAATCGGCATTGGAGGTAAGTTCCTTTAATGAGCTGGTTCTAATTCGAACGCCTCTGGTGAATTGCATTTCATTGAGGGCCAATATAATGGCTTTTCTTGCTTCTGCGCTTTGGTCACATGTTCTCAAATAATCTAATCCACGAGTGACAAGTGGAATGGACTTGGTTAATTCCTGGTGAAGTTGTTCAAAATTGTCTATATTTAATTCAACTTCAACTTTAAAGCGTTCAAGAGCTGCTTTGTATGCCGTTTTATCTTTCAAATCAGCATTCCAATTCGCTACTTGTATACCAATAAATACGCCAACCACAACAATAAGGAAGTCGATAAATACCGCGAGCCAGTTTTGTGTTTTAACATGTTGGGTAATTCTTCTTAGTAGCATTATTCTAATTCCCTTTTACGCGCTTTAAAAAGCTTAATCAGGTTATGGGTTTTAGCTTCAAGCTTAGTCATCGACTCCAATAGGCTTTGATAGTTATAACTGCGATTATCCAATAGGCCTTCGAATCGTTTTGATGAAAATAAACCTTGGTAATCGCTTGTCATCTTGCTGGGATTTGCATCTTGTTTAGCGTTAGAGGCATGGTGCGTAATATTGGGTAATGAAATATATTCATACAATAACCCTAATACAAGTTCCTCACCATGCATACGCTCGATTTCTTGCCAATCATTAATGACTTCCATGTCGCTCTGCCATGAACTCAGTTCTCGATGAATATCTTGGTTTTGAATGAGCGTTAAGACTCCCGAAGACTGAAGAGATTTAGTTACTCCCAAATTGGGTTCAAATTTGGGATTTATCAGTACATCCAATATAGTTTTACCAATGTTTTTATCATTAATGTTTGGATCTGGCTCGGGTGCAATCATAGTAATCAACTTATCCGCAGCAAGCGATGTGTTAACAGATCCAGTCTTGGTGATTGCCAAGATAGTCAGGTTTTCTTCGTATTCAATAATCAAACGCTCAAGTGCTCTGTATTCTGCAGTATGATTAGCTCGTTGATTATTCCATTCGGTAACCTGAAAGGCAAATAACACGCCAATGACAACGATTACAAAATCGATGAAAACAGCAAACCAGTTTTCGTTTTTAACGTGTTTTGTTATTCTTCTTAGTAACATTTTTTTCTCACTAAATTATTGGCCAGATATTTCAGTAGGGCACTTTGATGCGAGAGGGCTTCCTGCTGGCAAATCTGAATTAAAGATATCCTTCAAGATAAGCCATTCTCCATTGGCGTTGCGCTCCCTGACTTCTATGTATTTTCCAACGTCAATACCAATGGAGTCTTTGACTCCCTCCTGACTCAATGGAATAAAAACACAGGAGCGCCCGCGAATAATCGCAAGTTTTCCAGAAACCCTGATATCCTCAGGCTTCAATGCAATACGGAATCCCGTCTCATTGGCAGCTTCCCAGGCGGCAATGGCTTCACGGCCAATGACTTCTGGATGATTTGGAGGCATCATGATAGCATCTTCGCTGAATTGCTTTGCAAGAGCTGTCCAGTCATTGCGGTTATAGGTATCTACCCATTGTTTAGTTGCCTGATGAAGTTCTGACTCATATTTGCTTTGAGTTTTGTGCTCTGCGCTACATACCATGGTCACTGGCATTAAAAACAAAAATGGTAATAGTTTTAGTAATTTTTTCATATATATTTTTCCAACATTCTTCAGTAATTATAGTTCTGGACGCGTTTAGTTATTCTGCTTAGTAGCATTATTTTGACTCGTTTGATTTCAATAGAGTATCATCTTTCTTATTCAATAGTGGCAGTTCAACGGTTTGTGAGCAATCTCCATAAATCTCAGTTCTTTTAGAATTTCTTTCATTTAAATATGCAGATATAGTGATTCTATCCTCGTCCGAGAATACAACCAAATTATTGGTTTCTATGTTTTCGATCAATTGTTCGGCGGTTAACTCCATTTTGGCACTTCTGGCATCTGCTTGAGTTAATACATCGTAGTAACGAAGTCTGTCACTAGGCGTCATTTCTACGGGATGAAACAAAGTTTGCATGCTTGATTCTATGATATATATTTCATATTGAATTTCATTAATTTCTCTGGTCATATTGTAATGCTGAACTAAATGACCGCGTTTAGTTGAATCCATTGTATCCAGGATTCCTTGACTTAATGCCGCATCCTACTCATCAGAGTCCCATGGGCGGCTAGGAGAGCGCAAAACCAGTGGAAAGACTCGGTGTTTGGTTAATGTGCCATCACCATAGTTGCCTGGTGCACCTGGCCATTTTTCTTCTGTGTTCAATAACATTTCGCCCAGTTGTTTGTATCGTGCTTTTCTACAGGGTGCAAAGGCTAATCGTTCATATGCATAGAAATAAACTGGCTTAATTTCATCATTGATTTCTTTTTTAACCCGTGCCAGTTCTGATTGGTTTTTTTGGCCTTGTGTCCATTGACCCACCATTAAAGCAACCCAAATGCCTAGTACCACGATTAAAAAGTCTAGAAAGACTGCGAACCAGTTTTGGTCGGTGACGTGTTTTGTTATTTTTCTTAGTAACATCTATTTTCCTTCTGAAATTTTTAGCTTTTCTACACTAATCTTATCAAGCAACGACTCAGAATGTTCTAACAACCCTGTATAAGCATCGATTTGACCTTCAATGTTAAGGACTTTATACCTGAGTGCATTGATGATAAAAACGTTGTTTCGATAGTCCTCTATGCTTTTTGGCTTAACATCAAATTGAGTAATATCTATATGGGTACTGGTATCATGGTATGTACCATAATTCACTTCTATGTGTTTCTTGAGATTGTCTGATTGATTGTTTGGTAGTTGCATGTAATCGAATTCCATCAGATAGGGTGCAATGATATTACGCGTATAATCTTGCATGGCTGTGTTCCAACCATCATACCCATCATTGTAATAGGTAATGAATTGATTGGTCAGCGCTAGGTTCTCAATTAGCTCTAGTTTTCCTGAGGACACTAAGTTCTCAAAACTGGTTCTCTTTTGTGTGAATTTTGGAAGGATAACCATCGATGCAAAACTTTTATCAAATTCAGCTTTTGGCACATCAACTTTTCTGGCAAGCACATCAAGACAGAATAAATAATCAGCTTTAATTACTTTTTGCATCTCAGTGGTGGTCTCAATCAGTTTGATGTCAGATTGAATATCCAATTCGAGCAATTCTAAAATCACCAATTGTTCCTTTTGGTCTTGTTGGCTTTCATTCCAATTGGCCACTTGGATGCCGATAAATACACCGACTACAACAATGATGAAATCTATAAATACAGCAAACCAGTTTTCGTTTTTTACGTGTTTTGTTATTCTTCTTAGTAGCATTTTATTTAATTTCCTTTTCTACTTGATCAATCAATACCATGGTTAACTTTTTAGTCTCTGTAAACTGAGATTTATGTAAGACAGTGTATTCAAGCAAGGTACTAATCACCGCTTTTAGTTTAGGATTGTTTTGTATCATGGCAATTAATTCATTTTCTGGGATGTTGGAAAATGGGCTCAAGCCGAATTCCTGAGCAACAAAAATAGTGCGGTCACGAAACCTTTTATAGGTGGTTGTGTTCGATTCTTGTAATGAGTACCAGTTTTGTGTATAGCTTTGCAGTTTACTGATGAGGCTTTGGTTTGAAATAATTTTCAAATCACCGGCAGCAATCAAAGAGCTGAAAGCTGTATTGGATTGGATAGGATAATAATGCACAGTTACCAGTTTCCAGAGTTGATTTTTCTGATCTTCAGAAATTGGATCAGGTGCTGTTATTTCAAGTTTTCGTTCTAAATTATAATTAGCAACAGGTAATGAAATTATATCTAATGTCTCAAAACCAGCCTGTTCTAACAAATAATTAGACGTGTCGATATTGATTTTAGTCATGGCTGAAGTGGATTCTATATTGGCTAAATCACTCTTAAGGTCATCAAGTATTGCGACAAGCACCTCTTGTTCGCGTTCAGCCTCTACTCTGGCATCATTCCAATTGGCCACTTGGATACCGATAAATACACCGACAACAACTATGAGAAAGTCGATGAATACAGCAAACCAGTTTTGGTCGGTGACGTGTTTTGTTATTCTTCGCAAAATCATGGTTGAGTTTCCTGTTGATTAGATTCAGTTATTGCATTAAAGTTAAATGGTACATAACAATCCCCATAAATATTTTGAGCAGACTTATTATATGCTGTTACAAATTCATTGCCTTGCATTATCACTTCAGGAGATAGATCAATTCCTGTATTTTCTATATTGGTGGCTATTTGACCTGCTATTAACTCAGTTAGGCCGCTTTTGAGATCCATCTCCCCAAGCGTATCAAGGTAACGCAATCGATCTTGTTGATCAATGCGCATTGTAAAAGCTAATGTCTTCATGCGGCCTTGTAATGTGTAAATCTCTCTTTGTAGTTTTTGTGCATGTTCAGCTTGTCTGAATAAGCCATCAATGCGATTTCGTCGATCAACTTCCATCGAATTGAAGGTGCCTCGAGCCAATTCAGCATGCCAGTTATTTGATCCCCAGGTTCGGCTGGGCGATCTTAATATATTTGGTAAAGCAGTATTGTAGCTAACTACGTCTGCTCCTTCTGTGCTTCTTCGCATGCCAATCCATTCTTCGCCAGGTTCTAATAATTTCTGTAAGATGGATTGATAGGCTTCGATTCTGCATTTTGAAACAGCCACTCTTTCTTTGGCATTAAAATAATTTCTCCGTAAATCATCTTGTAAAACTATCTCAGCTTGAATTGTATTTTGTCTTTGGTCTCTTTCACTGAGCCACTGTTGCCCCATCATAGCTACCGCTACGCCGATAACCACAATGATGAAGTCGAGTGTGACCGCAAACCAGTTTTCGTTTTTGACGTGTTGGGTTATTCTTCTTAGTAGCATATGTTTACCTTGTGGTTCGGTTTTTTAGTATAGGAAGCTTGTTGTTTAATCATGGGCGGTTTTCCATTTTGAATGTATTGGTATGATGTATAAGGAATTCTTCAGTTTTTGTAATGACATCTTTCATTAAACCTATCTGATAGTCATGTCCACTTTCCCACCGATACAAAAGTTTTCGAAAGGAGTCATCTTGACAAGCTACTTTTGGCTCAACACTAAGGATGATGTTTCGTTTTGATTCCCAAAACTCGCCATCTTTTTGAAGTTTTGAACCATAATCAAGGTAAGGGTGTAGCTCATCTGATCGTGCCTCCATTTTATTTGAAACGGATACGCTCCATTCGATTCTTGATTGAAGGTAAGTTGCATACTCTAAATATTGCAATCGATGTTTTTGATTTTGTTGCTCCAACAAACTTTCGGAAGTAGTCATTTGATTTATCGCATTATTTTGAATCTCATTTTCTATAGTCAAAGTTAACATGTTCATTGCATCGTTAATTCTTTTCACTGAGGCTTCATCGTCACGGCATGATCTAATGTCATCAATGGCTTTTTTAAAAGTGTTAATATAGGGCAATATCTTATCCAATGTATGTTCTGTGATTTTAATATTGTCATTGGCTTCTTGAATCATGCGATCATGAGCTTGAATATACGATTGATAATCCAGCCGAGAATCATTCCAATTACCTATTTGAATCCCGATAAATACGCCGACTACTACGATTAGGAAATCGATAAGTACCGCAAACCAGTTTTGCTCAGTGACGTGTTTTGTAATTCTTCTTAGTAACATTTATTTTCCTGTTGAAATTTTAAGTTTTTCTTCACTGATTTTCTCAAGCAGCAATTTGGATTGTTCTAGCAAGCTTTTATAAGCATCAATTTGACCAGAAATGTTAAGGTGTTTGTATCTTAGTGCGTTGATGATAAAAAGGTTGTTACGGTACTCTTCTAAACTCTTTGGTTTAATATCAAATTGGTTGACATCAATTGGGGGAATGGGATTAGAAGCTTCGCTATAATTATCTTTAATAAATTTCTTAATACTATCTGATTGATTGTTTGGTAGAGGTATATGATCGAATTTCATCAGATACGGAGCAATGATATTGCGTGTATAATCTTGCATAGCGGTGTTCCAGCCTTCATAATCATCATTGTAATAATTGATAAATTGGTTGGTCAGGGTTTGGTTATCAATTAACTCTAATTTTCCAGAGGACACTAAGTTCTCAAAACTGGTTCTTTTTTGCGTAAATTTTGGCAAAGTTATCATAGAAGCGAATTTTTTATTGAATTCAGCTTCAGTCACATCAATTTTTCTAGCAAGTACATCTAAGCAGAATAAATAATCGGCTTTGAGGATGTTTTGATACTTAGTTGTGGCCTCAATCAATTTTATATCAGACTGAATATCCGATTCGAGCAATTCTAATATAACATATTGTTCCTGTTGATCTTGTTGGGTTTCATTCCAATTGGCCACTTGAATACCAATAAACACACCGACCACTACAATCAGGAAATCGATGAAGACGGCAAACCAGTTTTGATCGGTGACGTGTTTTGTGATTCTTCTTAGTAACATAAATTTATTCCTAACAATACTCCGTCATTGCGAGGGAGGAACGACTGCGGCAATCTTCTAATAACACGGTAGATTTATGAGGTCGCCAGCTCGCAATGAAGTAGTTTTTATTTTGATCTTTGAGGTGTTTTGAAACTCGACTTAGTATCATCTTATTCTTCCCTATAGACTTTCAAATCACATTCAAAATCATCTTCACCAACAGCTCGACATTGTGGTGGAAAACCGAATTTACGCCAATAAGGCAAATTGATTTTACTGTTGAGCTCGTGTCTTAAACGCAAGTACTCAGCACGCATGCTTGGTTTTCTTAGGGCTGGTAAATAAGAGCTCCACAGAAAATCGGACAAGAGGTCCTGTGACTCACGCTCTAAAGTCATTTTTTCAATGGGCTCTCCTGCAACGGTCACGCCACCGGTTTGAGTATAAACCTCGGCATTGAGTGCTTTTAAGTCGAACGATGCTTCCATCTGATAACGATAAAGCAAATCTTGCACCTTTGGTGGCGCATCTTGATATATTAATAACAGTAACAGTGATACACCTCGACTGTCTCTTATGGCGCTGTAATAATTAAGAAATACACTTACGTATGATCCTTGGCCTTTACGCATGCCGGCTTCAAACAGGGCATTGGCCTCATCAGTTTGACCCTGATACAGCAGCACGAAAGACAGGAAGCGACCGCATGAACCATAACTAGTATCAAGTTCCAAACAATGCCTTAATCCAGCTTCAGCTTGGTCGAAATAACCCATATCTAATAATGAAGTTGCTCTCATATAAACCGCATTGAGGCTTTTGGAATCAAGTGCCAGTGCCCTGTCCATAAGTTCAATAGCTCCAATCATGTCACCCTCCTCTGAAGCAATCTTGCCCTTGACAGCAAATGGTAATGCCAATTGTTTATCCAATACGGTGGCTCGATCAGCGGCATCAACTGCTTTAAGAAAATATTCTTCTTCAGAAAAACCTAACCAACTTGGAATCACAGAATAAGTCAAACTCAAACCTGCCCAAGCTTCAGCAAATTCAGCATCAATCGCCACAGCTTGTTCATACAAAGTAACGATTTCAGGTAAATTCTCGAATGTTCTGTTGTGAAACAAACCCTGAGCTTTGAGGTAAAGCTCATAAGCATCCAGGTTTTTTGTGGTCTTTTTGAACACCACTTGAGTTTCACTTTGGTCGCCAATCATTAAACCTAACTCTTTAACAATGACACCTGCAATTTCATCTTGTACTGCAAAAATATTTTCGGTAGTTAACTCGCGATCAAATGTTTTTGACCACAAATGCACATCAGTTTCGGCATCTATCAACTGCGCGGTTATACGAACTGTACCACCTGATTTACGCACTGAACCTTCTAATACATGGCGCACATTCAAGCGTTGTGCAATAACCGGAATGCCTAAAGCTTCTTGCCCTTTAAAACCAAATGCAGAAGTGCGAGAGGCAACTTTCAAATGATCAATGCGCACCAATACGTTAAGAATTTCTTCAGCGATTCCATCTGAAAAATGCGATTGATTTTTGTCTGGAGATAAATCAACAAAGGGAAGTACAGCGATTGAAGCGTCATCTATATTGTTGGAGTCATTGGCTGTTGAATCTTCAATAATAGGTGTTTCAGTTATTGTATTTACGATTGCACTTTCTGACATGGGCTTGTGAATGACTGGATTGTATTGTTGGTAAAAAAACAATCCGATCACCCCAATAACTGCAATTAAAGTAATGACATTTAATTTATTAGACATTTGGGGCGCGTTTGATGTTGTATCATCAACTTCGCTGTCTTTTTTTAGCCCTTCAGGGGTGAGCTCATAAGCCCAAGAAAACAATAGGGTAGGCAAAAAACAAATCATTATTACAGTAATGATCATTTTCATTACCCACGCAGGTGCTTCAAATGAATCTGCAGCCAAACCCAGTACTTGTACTAATAACCAACCAATTACCAAATAAGCGGCGGCGGTTCGAAAAACATTTCTTCTTTTTAGTTCGTTAAATAGGCTCATGGGGTGTTATTCTCATCGATTGGTAATGGCAAACCCCAAGGTGCACCATTCTTAAGGCGTATTTCAGCTAATTCAACCATCCCAGGTAAAGACCAAAATTCATGATAACGCGGATGACGGCGCATGGAATCGGTGGCTTCGAAACGATTTGGCATGATGAACAACTGTCCACGGTCATCAAACAAATTATTACTCATATAGTTTTTGAATAACCCATCAATACCAGCATCAACATCTGCCTGATTTGCAATATTCAAAAATCGATAGGTGCGTTCGTACATTTTAGGAACTTCTTCATACGCTTGCTCAAAACTTATTTCACCCAGTAAAGCTTGGCTGGTGATAAAATTTCGACCAGCATAACTAGAGCTATCAATATCATTTTCAACAAATGCAAGCAAATCATCGCGGCGCTTTCGCAACTCATCATGATTGGTTAAAAATGCCATTTCAAATGTCCAGAAATATTTCCCCCGCTCTGAGCAAAAATTACAGTCATCAAATAAATTCAAGGCTTCGTCATTTCGACCAAGTGCTGTTAAAGCTTGTTTGTGTACTCGAAAGTAGGTCTCGTTAAAAGGATCAAGGTCCATAGCACGTTGAAAAGCATTTAAAGCTATGGAATAACTACCCATTATACCAAGCACATGTGCTTTCACATAATGAGCAAACGCCGCATTGGGAGCTAGCTGCATGCTGCGATCTAAATGATACTGGGCTTTTTGTATGTCTATTTCTTGGGACACATATAAAAAACTAAAAGCCGCATGTGCCCGTGCATTATTTGGATCTAATTCGAGAGCTTTTGATAATACATTTTTTTTGGTTGAGCTCCAGGTTTCTATGTTTTCACCTGCAATCAACTGAGGATCAGTTAAAACATACGAGATACCAAGAGCTGCCCAAGCATCTGAAAAATTTGAATCCAACTCTGTTGCCCGTTGAAAGGCGCGAATGCCCGCTTGTCGATTATCATTTTTTTCTCGTTTAGCCCAAAAATTTAAGCCACGTAAATACAGATCGTATGCAGTTGGATTGACCTTTGTTTGTTTGGCAACGCTTTGTCCAAGACCAACCCCTAGACGTAATTGCAGAACGCGAGATAACTCTCTAACAATTTCGTCTTGTATTGCAAAAATATTATCTAGTTTTCTCTCAAAAGTATGTGACCATAAATGAAAACCATCAGTTGCTCGAATTAATTGTGCAGTAATGCGTATTTTCTCACCTGAACGTCGTACTGAGCCTTCAAGAACATGAGCGACACCAAGTTGTTTGCCAACTTCTCGTAAATCCACATTTTTACCTTCGAATGAAAAGGCAGATGTACGAGCAGCCACTTTTAATTCAGGGAACTGAGCCAGGGAATTGAGTAATTCTTCAGCTATTCCTTTGCCAAAGTATTCATCGCTTTCGTCATTAGACAAAGCCACAAAAGGCAAAACTGCAATAGATGCTGGATTGATACGCGTTTCAATATCTACAACAATACCATTTTTGTGAAGGCTGGGACCTATCTGTATTTTTGTATCTGTTTGTGTTTTTGTTGTATTTATTGGTACTGATTGATTCATTTGTTGTGAGCTAATTAACACTGCGATACCAAAAATAGCCATTAAAGTGATAATATCGAGTTTCTTTGCTGTATGAGTAGTATCAGAATTAGATTGATCTACTTCGCTGTCCTTCTTTAGACCCTCAGGAGTTAACTCATAAGCCCATGAGAACATTAAGGTAGGAATAAAACCAATGAGCAATAAAGCAATGATCATTTTCATGACCCACAGTGGAGCCTCAAATGAACTGGCTGTTAAACCAATGACTTGAACCAATAACCAACTGATAAAGATGTATGCCGCTGCAACCCGTATTACATTTCTTCGTTTTAGTTCGTGAAATAGGCTCATGTAGCAATTTTAAAAGAATTGTCATAAATGTAAGTTTGCTTACATTCCATGATTACACTGTAAACTTGTTTCTTATTTTGATTTAATATCATTTGAATCCCCCAATCGTAGATATAATAGCTTTTTTTAAAGCAAAAGAGAAGTGACTCTGTTTAATTATACAGAGATAGAAATTATCGAGCCTTTATGTATTAGGGACTTGTAAAAATTAATATAAAAAAAGAAAAAAATATTAACAAAGTACTTTACAAATAGAATAGCTTACCTATAATGCGCATCTCGCTTGAGAAAGGCAACTTTTAAAAGCGAATTGAAGACTCCCAAACGAAGTGAAATTTTACTTTAAAACTGGTTTGTTTCAATACTTGAAAATTACGATTTAGATTAAATCAAATTAATTTAAAAAAGTTCTTTACAAGCAAAAAATCGCCGCTATAATGCGCAACCTTGATTAGATAAACGAAATGTTTTTCAGGTCAAAAAATCAACAATATAATTTAAATTAGAAATAATTCAAATAAGTGTTGACGAATAAAAAAGTCACAGTATAATGTGCGACCCAATCAGCGAAATGCTGTTTAGGAGTTTCTTCTTGCAAGAAACAAAATTAGTTCATTAAAAACAAAATAGATAACTTGTGTAGGCACTTGATCGAACAGCTAACAGATAGCAAATAGTGTGTTGCTTTGGTAACGCACATTAAAGAACAAGTGACCTGACAATTTCCTTTGATGAATGGTAGTAATACCACTTTATCAAAAACAGTGAATAATTCTAATTAAATTTAGAGTAAGTCAGATTAAACTTAAAGTAATAAGAAGTACTTCGGTGCTTCGCAAAATTAACTGAAGAGTTTGATCCTGGCTCAGATTGAACGCTGGCGGTATGCTTAACACAT
>OJDV01000432.1_pt1 | contig 14845 bp, 9 predicted proteins | sample 1592911 | NCBI WGS metagenome assembly OJDV01 (sample SAMN05416860, study PRJEB24817) | seawater metagenome | isolation source: Sea water | place: Canada:Atlantic | collected 2013-11 | reverse complement strand
ATCTACACAGAGTAGATCGTCGGCAGCGTCAGATGTGTATAAGAGACAGGACCAACACCATCGTGCAAATCTTTTGCAATTCGGGTACGCTCTTCTTCTTGAGTTTTAATGAGCTCTTGCGAAAACACTTGTTGTCTCAATTCTCTTCGCTTTGCAGTTAAAAAAGAACGATAAAATATGATTCCGCCAAATAATACTAATAAACCCAAAGAGCCAAAAATTAAGAGTTGGTTTTTATTTTTATTTTTAAGATTTAAGACATTAATACTTGATTTTTGGTTTTCAATTTCAAGATCTCTCTTTTCTGTTTGGTAGAGTGTTTGGTAATAGGCTAAGGATTTTAACTTTTGAACATTTGAAATGGAATCTTTAAGGGCATAATGATTTAAAATGTGTTTTTTATAATTAATCTCGTCTCCATTTGCCTTGTATGCCTTTGCCAAATATTGTTCGGCTGCAACAATATCTCCAATATGTGCTTTTTTATTTTTTAATATTAATAATAACTCTGCGCTATTTTTTATCGCACTTTCATAATCGCCCTTTGTAAATGCTAGAACTCGTTTTGCTTTTACAAGTTCTTCTTTTAGTCTGTCAGTTTCATCTTTTTGGTAAATATCTTTTAGCTCTTCAAAATATGTTTCAGCTTGAGCTATGCTATCGTTTTCACAATAGGCATGGACCAATTGCGTTAAAATCCTAGGCTTAACTAAAGAACTATTGTCTGTTTTTTCATTTACTAAAAAGGACGCTTTGATATTTACTAATTGTTGTTCAAAATCCCCTGTTCTTTTGTTGTCTTCAGCTGCATTGTAGTACAAATTCAGTAGCGATCTATATCTATCTGTATCTCCAATCATTAAAATAGATTCATTCCGTTCTTTTGCGGCTTCTTCATAGAAGGCATTTCTACTATACAAAATTGCCAATGCATTTTTAGCTCCTAGAATATTAGTGGTGTCTTTTAATTTTGAAAATATACTAGAAGCTTCTTTTAAATGTTGAGACGCTTCAGCAAATTTCCCTAATTCAGATTCATTATAACCTGTATACATAATGGCATAACCCTTTAAACGCTCATCTTTTGCTTTTAGAGCATAATCTTTAGCCATTGCATAATACTCAAATGACGTATCGAAATCACCAGTAAAGTAATAGCTATCTGCTGCATTTAAATACATATAACCAATTGGTCCAAAATCTGTTCCTTTACTTAATTTTTCATGATAGGTTTTGAATAGTTTGAGTCCTTCTTCTGGCTTTCCTAAATAATTATTTTGAAACCCAATTAAATCGGATACTCTTTGAGATGCTAAACGTAAGGAATCTAATGTTATCGCTAAAGAAATGGTTTGACGTACAATAGAATCGTATTTTAATTCAGAATTGCGATATGTGAGTTTTGTTAGACTGTCTAACCAGAAAAGACGTTTCCCTTTTTGGGTTTGCTGAATCTTAGAATTTGCAAAGTCAATTTTAGTTTGTAGTTCTATATCTTGTGCTGTTATTTGGAACGCAAATAATAATAATAAAAAAGTAACAAAAATGTACTTCATAAGAACCTATATAGTTTTGTAAGATAATCCTTTTAAGCTCCAAATTAAAGCTTAAATTGTTTTAGTTTGTGAGAATCCTTATAATAAATTGACTACAAGTAGCTTATGGAATATTTAAATACTTGTGCGTTTGAAGTGATACTTTCCATTTAGGATTTGCCATGACATAATCTACAATTTGAGGCACGACTTTATCCCGTTTGCTCCACTCTGGTTGTAGATACAAAATGCAATCTTTATTTACTTTTTCCGCTTGTTCTTCAGCAAAACGAAAATCATCTTTATTATAGATGATGCACTTTAACTCGTGCGCTTTTTCATAGACTTCATCTGTAGGTAGTTTCATCTTTTTTGGGGATAGACAAATCCAATCCCAAGTACCAGATAATTTATAAGCTCCTGAGGTTTCAATATGAGTTTGAACACCTTTAGCTTTTAACTGCTCAGTTAATGGTCCCATATCCCAAGTTAATGGTTCACCACCTGTGACAACAATAGTATTGCTATACTTTACAGCATTCTCGACAATGGTTGAAGTTTCAGTAGGTGGATGCAATTCAGCTAACCAGCTTTCTTTCACATCACACCAATGACAACCAACATCGCAGCCACCAATCCTTACAAAGTATGCAGCGGTACCTTTATGAAAACCTTCACCTTGAATGGTATAAAATTCTTCCATCAAAGGCAATAGTAATCCTTTATCGATCTGTTCTTGTCGTTCTCTTCTTGTCATAGCCTGCAAATATATTGATTAGTTGGCAGTTTTCAATAGCAATATTTTTTTCATTTTAGTACATTTTAAACTTGATTAAAATTATGCTATTTTTATGCAAAATTTGAATCATGAGCAGAACGGACGATTTTTTAAAAGAAATCACAGAAGGAAATACCAATAAAGGTGAGTATATCACTTTAGGTTCTGCCATGTTAGATGGCGAAACATTGGCGAATGCATTTGTTAATGTGCCCTTAAAAACCATGAATAGACATGGATTAATTGCTGGCGCAACTGGTACTGGTAAAACAAAGACATTACAGGTTTTAGCTGAAAATTTAAGTGAAAAAGGCGTTCCTGTTTTATTGATGGATATTAAAGGTGATTTGAGTGGTTTGGCAAAGCCAAGTCCAGGACACCCAAAAATTGATGAACGTCACGAAAAAATCGGAATACCATTTGATCCCAAGTCATTCCCAGTTGAAGTTATGACACTTTCTGAACAAGATGGTGTGCGTTTAAGAGCAACCGTAAGTGAATTTGGACCCGTTTTATTATCTCGGATTTTAGACCTTTCTGATGCGCAATCTGGAGTAGTTGCAGTGATTTTCAAATACTGTGATGACAACAAATTACCTCTACTAGATTTAAAAGATTTCAAAAAAATATTACAATATGCTACTCAAGAAGGAAAAGCTGAATTCACAGAAGCTTATGGAAGAATTTCAACGGCATCTACAGGAGCTATTTTGAGAAAAATAGTTGAGCTAGAACAGCAAGGTGCTAACTTATTCTTTGGTGAAACCTCGTTTGAAGTTGATGATTTATTGCGTGTTAATGACGAAGGAAAAGGGTATATCAACATCATCAGATTAACTGATATTCAAGATAGACCAAAATTATTTTCAACATTTATGTTGAGTCTATTGGCTGAAATATATTCTACATTTCCTGAGCAAGGTGATAGTGGTCGACCAGAACTTATTATGTTTATTGACGAAGCACATTTAATTTTTAATGAAGCCTCAAAAGCCTTATTGAATCAAATTGAAAGTATCGTTAAATTGATTCGTAGTAAAGGTGTTGGTTTATATTTTGTGACGCAAAATCCAACTGATGTTCCAGAAGCTGTATTAGGTCAACTCGGACTGAAAGTTCAGCATGCACTTAGAGCATTTACAGCGAAAGACAGAAAAGCGATTAAACTCACAGCACAGAATTATCCCGATACAGATTTTTACGATACTGCAGATGTATTAACTTCTCTAGGAATTGGTGAAGCACTTGTTTCCGCTTTAAACGAAAAAGGAAAACCTACGCCTTTGGCTGCTACTATGATGCGAGCTCCAATGAGTAGAATGGACATTTTAAGTGAGAGTGAATTAGGTGCGCTGTTAGCAAAATCTAAATTGGCAAGAAAATACAACAAAGAAGTAGATAGAGAAAGTGCTTATGAAATGCTCAATAAAAAAATTGAGGTCGCAGAAGCAGAAGAAGCTAAAGAAAAAGCACTTAAAGAAAAAGAAGCTCTTAAAAAGGCCGAAACTAAACAACGAACAAGACGAACAAGCACAAGGCAAAACCCAATTATTAAAGTATTAACAAGTCCAACTGTTATTAGAAGTGTTCTTGGTATCTTGACAAAATTATTAAAATAACAAGACCCTATTTTTTATATTTATGAATAAATCCCTAGTTACATTAGTACTTATTGCCTTACTCATTGTTGGTTGTACTAAAGAAAAAAAACAAGATCCATTTCAAATTGGGAAGCAACACATTGGTTTGCTAACCGATTCTACTCAGGTTAAAGATTTAGAATTAATTTTCCCTACAGATTCCATTGTGAGAAATATTATGGGAGATGAGTTTACAGGAGACATCAATGACATAGAGATTTACGATACAACTGGAAAACAACTCTTAACCCTTACTCCTACGCAATCTTTAGATTCTACTGCTGTAATTAAAAGCATTCATATTACAGATTCACGATATAAAACGGATAAAAATGTGTCTACAATGAGCACATTTGGAGATATTAAGAACAACTATAAAATTTCGGGAATTTCAACACTAATTAATTCAATAGTCATTTCGGTGAATGAGATTAATGCCTCATTTACTATTGATAAAAAACAATTACCAGCTAGTTTACAGTTTAACATGGACTTAAAAATTGAAGCTGTCCAAATACCTGATAATGCTGAAATTAAATATTTCATGGTATATTGGTAGCAGAATAACAGTCTTTGACACGCTGTGATTTTGAAAAATTAAACTTAATAATGAGAAAATACACTGTACAAAACTCCCCATTTATTGTACCTACTACTGATGGAAAAGTTATTAATGAGCACTTCGGACTAGCCACAGATGGCAATTCTGAAATAAGCATTGCTCATATGATTGCTCCTCCAGGTTGGAGTGAACCTTTTCAAACTCCAAAATTTGACGAATATACTTTTATAATTAAAGGTAAAAAACAATTTATAATTGAAGGAGAAACAGTGGTCTTAGCAGAAGGTCAGTCAATTAAAATTGAAAAAAACACTAAAGTTCAATACTCAAATCCATTTACCAACGTTTGTGAATATATTGCTATTTGTAAGCCAGCTTTTTCAATGGAATTAGTTAATAGAGAAGAGTAGATGAAAAACATAATTGCAAAATTCATAGGTAGTATAATCAATTTTATTAGTCTGTTTTCTTCGCCAACAGCGGGAAAAATGGCTATTAAATTATTTTCATCACCTAAGAGAAAAAGATTAAAAGAATCAGAGAAAGACTTCTTAGAGACTGCTTTTATTGAAGACATTAAATACAATGACATAAGTATCATGACCTACAGATGGCTAGGTAAAAAAGATACTGTTTTGTTGGTGCATGGTTGGGAAAGCAATTCGTTTAGATGGAAAGACTTAATTGTAAAACTTACAGCTTCAGATTTTAATGTCATTGCACTTGATGCTCCAGCTCATGGTAGATCAAGCGGAAAACTATTCAATGCTGTAATATATTCAGAATGTATTAATGTAGTGGCTAAAAAATTTAATGCCAACATTGTTATTGGGCATTCTGTTGGTGGAATGGCGACGACGTTTTTTCAACATAAATATCAATTACCTACTATTGAAAAACTAGTATTGCTTGGAGCACCTTCAAATTTTGTAGATGTTTTTGGAAGATATACAGATATGATGGGTTACAACACTAGAATTTCAAAAGCTATGAATAACATTATTCATGAACGTTTTAATTACAAACCAGAACATTTTAATGCTGCGAAGTTTTCAGAAACCATAGCAGCTGAAGGCCTATTAATTCATGATAAACACGATTCTATAATTCCATATAGTGATGCCGAAGACTTTAAAAATTTCTACAAAAACTCTAAATTAATAACTACTGAAGGATTTGGTCACGGATTAAAGTCTGAAACTGTTGATGAACATATTTTGGCATTTGTAAGTAATTAGTTTGTTGTACTTTTGAATATGTCTGAAGAATTAAAAAGAATCAATAAATACCTTAGCGAAGCTGGTCATTGCTCACGTCGTGAAGCAGACAAACTCATTGAAGCTAGACGCGTAACCATCAACGGAACTGTACCAGAAATGGGAACAAAAGTTGGACCTACTGATGAAGTCCATGTAGATGGTGAACTCATAAAAAACACTAAAGAGGCTTTTGTTTATTTAGCTTTTAATAAGCCAATAGGCATTGTTTGCACTACAGACACTCGAGTTGAAAAAGACAACATAATAGATTTTATAAATTATCCCAAACGAATTTTCCCTATAGGTCGATTAGATAAACCTAGTGAAGGGTTGATTCTTTTAACTGATGATGGTGATATTGTAAATAAGATTCTACGTGCCAGTAATAATCACGAAAAAGAATATGTAGTAACCGTTGACAAACCTATTTCTCAAACTTTTATTACACGAATGTCTGGTGGCATTTTCCTTGATGAATTAAAAAAAACAACAAAGAAGTGTGAGGTTGAAAAACTAAGCAAGTATTCTTTCAGAATTGTATTGACTCAAGGTCTTAACAGACAAATTAGACGTATGTGTGATTATCTAAATTACGATGTACTCACTCTAAAACGTGTTAGAATTATGAATATTGGTTTAGATATTCCCGTTGGAGAATACCGAGAACTAACACAAGAAGAATTTAAAGAACTGACTATTTTACTTGAAAATTCACAAATGAATTATGAAGCAAATTCAACTAGAAGACAATAGTTAATTTTGAATAATTAGTTTTAAACTATGTCCAAAATCTCACCATTTCATATAGCAATTCCTGTTCATAATCTAGAGGAATGTCGAACCTTTTACAGAAACATTCTTAACTGTGAAGAAGGCAGAAGTAGTGATCATTGGGTCGATTTTAATTTATTTGGGCATCAATTAGTTATTCATTACAAACCAAAAACAGAAGAAAAACTTCACACAAATGCTGTTGATGGAAAATCTGTTCCAGTGCCTCATTATGGTGTTGTATTGCCATGGCAGACATTTAAAGAGTTTTCGAAATCACTAATTCAAAAAGAGGTTCACTTTATTATTAAACCATACATCAGATTTGAAGGGCAAGTTGGTGAGCAAGCCACTATGTTTTTTTTAGATCCAGCGGGAAATGCTTTAGAATTTAAATCCTTTAAAGATATCACTCAACTTTTTGCTAAATAATAAACAACACCTCTAATCTTTTTACAGATTAAAGGTGCTGAAAGTTGCTAAAAAATCAATTACTTTGGTTGGTTATTTATCTAAAACAACTTTTTTAATTTTAGTCCCATCTTTAGTAATCACTTTTAAGTAATATACTTGACTTGCTAGGCCAGACAGATTAATATTTATTTCCTTGTCTCTTATCTTATTAAATGATTGACTAAATATTCTAGTTCCAATCAAATCAAAGAGTTCTACTGTTGCACTATCATCAGACAATCTATTAGGCTTGATAGTCAGTTTACCACTAGTTGGATTAGGATACAAATCAAAATCAAAACTACCGTTTCTACCAAACATATTATTGTAATAATCAGCTTTAGTACATGTCGAATTCAATGTGATTTCACAAGTTGTTGTGCATCCATTTGCATCTGTAACTTCAACGATAAAGGTTGCATAACTCAGACCTGGTATATAAGTCATCTCTTGATTTTCAGATCCAGACTCAATTTCCCACATTCCCATGTATCCTGACTTATCCATAGACCATGAATAGGTATAAGGTCCTACACCTCCTAATTGAAGTACATTTATACTATTATTAACCCTATCATTACATCTAATCTCATTTCCGCCATAAGATTTACCAATTTTACAACTCAACTCATCTGGTTGTCCAATTTCAACTAATCTTCCATCAACACATGGATTCTGAGATCTTGAAGAAAAGTCTTTTTTACTATTAGAGCTCATTCGAGTCAATTCGTTTGCAATTAACTTAGCTTCTACAACATAGCTTCCAGGAGCAAAGTATTCTTGTCCACTTAAATCTGGACCAATCCCATTCAATCTAATTGTATAAAATGCGCCTTCGCTTAAACTTTCTATAGTTATTGTCCCATCATCAAGTCCAAAACAAGTGGCATCCGTAGAGCTTACTTGAACATCAACTAGAACCGGTTCAACTATTATTATCTCTTGAGAAGTCATACAATCAACATCATTATTACCATCAAAATAAGCTACAACTGTATAAGTTCCTGGCACATAAAGCATATTTGCATCATAAGGGTTTCCATTTACGGTAACTGTTGCTCCATCTGTAACAAGATCTACCGTTATTGTACCATCATTAAGTCCGAAGCATGTAACATCTATATAAGACAATTGTAAATCAATCACCTCTTTAGTCAATTCTGAACTACTCATTGCTGAACAACCGTTATCATTATCTGTAACTGTTAAGGTATAGGTTCCTACTTCATCAACTGTGATATCTTCTGTAGCTGCGGAATAACCGTTTGGTCCACTCCAAGAATAAGATAAATCTGCATCTGGATTAGTAGAACTTCCACTACCATCAAATGTTACTTCAAAAACAGTACAAGTTAATTCTGCATTTGCACCTGCATCAGCTGTTGGTACTGTTGTGTCTGATGTTACTTCAGCATTGCTCATTGCTGAACAACCATTATCATTATCGGTAACCGTTAAAGTATACGTACCAATTTCACTTACAGTAATTTCTTCTGTTATAGCTGAATATCCATTTGGTCCACTCCATTCGTATGATAAATTTGCGTCTGGATTAGTTGAACTTCCTGAACCTGTTAAAGTCACCTCTAAAGTTGTACACGTCAGTTCTGCATCTGCTCCTGCATCTGCACTTGGTTTGAGATTATCAATAGTTACTTCTGTAGTGCTCGATGCTGAACAACCAGTTAATGTTTCGGTAACCGTTAATGTGTAACTTCCAATTGCGTCTACTGATGGATTCTGTTCATTAGAAGAATATCCATTAGGACCTGACCAAGAATAAGTAACACCTGCTGTGGTACTAGATCCAGATAACTGAACACTTAATGTTGTACAGTTCAATTCTCCACCTGAGGCAGTTACTTCTGGTAAAGCATTTACAACTACAGTAACCGTTGCAGAAGCGTCATCACAAACAATACCTTCAGATTCTCTAGTATATGTATATACTCCAACTAATTCACCTGATTGGAAAGTTCCATCTGTTGGATCTCCATTAGGATCAGCCCAAGTACCTCCAGTCTCAGCTCCTGTCAATTCACTAAATAAGTCATATTCAATTGTATCATCAGAACAGATAGTCAATGAACCGTTCTGTCCAGCATTTACTGGTGAATCAAAGTCTACTACTAAATCCATTGAATCATCACCACAAACACCTAATGCAGATTGTATTGTGTATCGTAATCTAAATTGACCTGCACCATTATCTGGGAAATCTACGCTAGATGCGTTATTTAAATCTAACTGTGATGGTCCATTAATTTGAGTCCAACCTCCATTAGTAGGAATTCCATTTTCTAAATAAGTGAATAAATCCACATCAAATTTATCTGAACCACATAATAGGTCATCATTATCATTTCCAGCATCAGGTGGTGTATCAAATGTTATGTCTAAATCCATTGCGTCATCATCACAAACACCTAATTCAGACTGAACAGTATATCGTAATTTGAAATTACCTGCGCCATTATCTGGGAAATCAACATTTGCAGCATTGCTTAAATCTAAATTAACCAATCCTGATACTTGACTCCATTCTCCATTGGTAGCAACTCCATTCTCTAAATAAGAGAATAAATCTATTCCAAATTGTTCGCCACAGAAATCATCTGAATTATCATCACCAGCACTAACTGGTAAATCGAATGCTATTGCTAAATCCATTGAATCTTCATCACAAACTCCTAATGCAGACTGAACGGTATATCGTAATGTAAAATTACCTGCGCCATTATCTGGGAAATCAACACTTGCAGCATTGCTTAAATTTAATGCAAAAGGTCCATTAATTTGAGTCCATGCTCCATTGGTCGCAACGCCTCCATCTAAATATGAAAATAAATCTAGTCCAAATTGTTCGCCACAGAATTCATCTGAATTATCATCACCTGCACTAACTGGTAAATCAAACGCTATTGCTAAATCCATTGAATCACTTGCACAAATACCTAAATCTGATTGAAGCGTATATCTCAATGCAAAGTTACCTGCACCATTATCCGGAAAATCAACACTTGAAGCATTATTTAAATCTAATGCAAATGGTCCGTTAATTTGAGTCCATTCCCCATTAGTAGCAACTCCAGCTTCTAAATAAGAGAATAAGTCTAGCCCAAATTGTTCGCCACAGAATTCATCTGAATTATCATCACCTGCATCCAAAGACTCGCTTCCTTCAACATTAAACGTTGAACTACAGCTTACACCATCTGGATTACAACGATCTATTGCTCTAAAGTTAAATGATAAATTAATATTAGTATCACAAGCAGAGTCTGGTAAGCTAGGGAATGTTCCTAAGTTATCTGTTGCATTACATCCTCCTGTTTTAGTGAAGCCTAACTTCCATGCATCATATGCATCTTGAATTTCTTGAACTGTTGAAGATGAATCTAAATTAACTGCTGTAGGGCAGTCTACCTGTAAATTAGGTGAGCTTGTTATAGTAAAACTTGCCGTCTCACTCTTATTTTCACATAAATCTGTTACATTATATGTTACTTCAACTGTACCTCCCGAACATAAGCCTGGTGCACTATACGCACTTGCTAATTGTCCTGAAGCATCACATCCTCCAGTGAAACCAAACTTATCTAAAAACGCTTGGAAAACTACATTTAATGCTGCATCATCATAATCACACGATGCATAACTCTCGTCTGCTACTTCTGTAGCTTCTAAAGTTGACACAAAAGCTTTTACTGTAAAACTGCAAGTAATAGCCAATGTCTTTGCACAATCATCACTAGCATTTACATCTACTGATATTATTTGATCTGCACTACCACATTGTGTTGGTGCTTGTAAGGCTGATACATCAGTAGAATATTCTACCTCTGCATTACAACCTCCTGTTGCACTAAAGTTTGCTAATACTGCTGCTTTCCAAATATTAAACGCAGCCAATATCTCTGCATCTGTTGAACAACCATCTACTTCATTGACTGTTGGACAGTCACCTACTAATGCTAAATCATTTGAGTAAGCTGGAACAGTAAAAGTCGCTGTTACTGGTGTTGTTTCTCCACAATCATCCTTAGCATTAATATCTACTGATACGACTTGTGCTATTGTATTACAAAAACCATCTACTGAAAGTGTCGTTAAATCTACTGAATACTCAACAGTAGCAGCACAACCGCCTGATGCAGTCATAGCTTCTAAAGCATCTATCCATGCTGCAAACTCATCTGCTGGGTTTACACATGCTAATGTTGTTACATCTGTTGGTTTCTCACTTAATACTAAAGCATCTGCTGCCTGAACGTTAAATGTTGATGTACAACTTACTCCGTTTGGATTACAAGCATCAGTTGCTGATAATGTAAATGACAAATCTACTGCTGCTCCACACTCGTAAACTGGTAAAGCTGGAATATCTACAATGTTAGAAGTTGGACTATCTCCATTTTTTACTCCAAATCCTGCTCTCCATGTGTTGTAAGCTATTAAAATATCTGCCTCACTCGTACATGAATTTAAGTCCTCCTCTGATGGACAATCTACTGTTAATCCTGTAACACCAGGTACAAAGAAAGTAGAACTACAACTCACGCCATTTGGATTACAACGATCTGTTGCTGTATATGTAAAACTAAGATCTACTGCTGTACCACAATTAAAACCTGGCAAGCTTGGGAACGTGTCTAAGTTATCTGTTGCATTACATCCTCCTGTTTTAGTGAAGTCTAATTTCCATGCATCATATGCATCTTGAATCTCTTGTTGTGTGGATGATGAATCTAAGACTACACCTGTTGTTGGACAACTTACTTCTAAAGTTGCTGATGGTGTAATCGTGAAACTTGCTGTTTCACTATCATTCTCACATAAATCTGTTACATTATAAGTTACATTTACTGTTCCTCCTGAACATAAGCTTGGTGCACTATAAGCACTAGCTAATTGTCCTGAAGCATCACAACCTCCTGTATATCCGAACTTATCTAAAAATGCTTGGAAGGCTCCATTTAATACTGTTTCATCTGCATAATCACATGAAGCATAACTCTCGTCTGCTACTTCTGTAACTTCTAAAGTTGACACAAAAGCTTTAACTGTAAAGCTACATGTTGTTACTGATGTTTCTCCACAATCGTCTGTAGCCTTAACACCTACTGAGATTACTTGATCTGCACTACCACACTGTGTTGGCGCTTGTAAAGCTGCTACATCTGTAGAATATTCTACCTCTGCATTACAACCTCCAGTGGCACTAAAGTTTGCTAATACTGCTGATTTCCATGTATCGAATGCTGCTGATATCTCTGCATCTGTTGAACAACCATCAACCTCATTGGTTGTTGGACAATCGCCAACTAATGCTAAATCATTTGAATAAGCAGGAACTGTAAAAGTTGCTGTTTCTGGTGTGGTTTCTCCGCAATCGTCTTTTGCATTGATATCTACAGTTACTACTTGAGCAGATAGATCACAATAACCATCTACTGATAATGTACTTAAATTTACTGAATACTCTACTATTGCATTACAACCACCTGAAGCACTCATATTTTCTAAGGCCAATATCCATGCGGCAAATTCATCTGCTGGATTTACACATGCATCTGTTGTTACATCTGCTGGTTTAGTACTTAATTCTAAATCATTTGAATATGCACCTAAAGTAAACTTACATTCTGTACCTGCTTGACCACAAAGATCAGAAGCACTTATAAAAACAGATATTTGTTGTTCACTTAAACCACATTTTGTAGGTTTTACCAAGGTATTCAAAGCTGGATTAATATTGACATTAATTGCCCCACACGAACCATTCGCTGTCATCGCTTGAATACCTGAAATCCATAAATCCCATGCATTATCAATATCAGTTTCATTTGAACATCCATCCAAATTAGGATCTGAAGGACAATCTGAGATTACTATATTTTCTATATAAGCACCAAGTGTAAAAGTACATTCAATTGCAGACGTTTCTCCACAGTCGTCTTTTGCATTGATACTTATAGATACTACTTGTTCTGAATTTCCACAAACAGTTGGTTTAACTAATTGTCCAATTGGTATAGAATATTCTGTAATGGGGTTACAGCCTCCAGAAGATGAAATAGCATTTAGTCCATTAATCCAAGTTGTCCATGCTGAGTTAATTTCAGAAGGAGTAGCGCAACCTGTTAATTGAGGATCTCCTGGACAGTCTCCTGATAAGATCAATACTGGCGCATTGAAAACAAAATCTCTAGGACATTCTGCTATGGTTTGTCCATCATCTGTTAGATAATAGGTTCTCGTAATTGTAGCTCCTGACGCACAAATATCGCCTGAAGAGCTAGAATCTAAATGAGTAATTCCGGGAGTACCGCACGTAACAACTCCTAAGAATACATCTGCAATTTCTGCATCAGCATTTCCAGAATCATAATTAGATGGTATGGTAGCTGTACAACTTTCAATTGGCACATCTGCTAAACTATTACATGTTGCTGTTGGCTCACAACAATCTGTTTTCCATGTATAAATTAATGTACATTCCTCGGTTTGACCACATTTGTCGGTTACAACAACAGTAAATTCTTGTGTATTAACACAATTCAAATTAGAAATATCACCTACAGTGACGATTGTACTTAAAATCTCACAATTATCAGATGATATAGTTTCTACATAAGCTTCAACACTAGCTTCTGTTGGTAAAATTTGAGAATCTGGGTCTTCACCTAAGTCAAAAACTCCTGCTGGACAATTAATTGTTGGAGCAGTCGTATCTTGAAACCATGTATAAGTAATTGACACATTTTCAGCTACAGCTGGACAAACACCAGTATGTGCATAACTAGCTACCCATGTCTGAGAAAAATCACATCCATTATTAGTTGATCCATTTGTATTCACAATAGGTGTTGGATTTCCTTGACAATCATGATTTACAGTAAATGTAGGAGTAATAATATCTGGGCAAAAACCTTCAATTGGTCCGCTAACAGCAGTAGTTGAAATAGTTGGTTCTGCAATTCCTGCTGCAAGAGCGGCAAAAGCTGTCCCCACATTTGATGAATTTGTACTTAAATAATCAGCTAATCTTATGTTACTTGTTTGACCATTTCCAGGGTTACTACTTACATACTCTAAACTAGCAGAACCATATTCTATTGCTTCAACATTGCTCACAACTAAATTAGGGTTTGGTAGAGCTACTGTGAAAATTCGACTACCTCCATTTTTTAGTGCGTTTGCAGAATTACAAGCTGCTTCTAATACAGCCGTAGATGTACTACTACCATTACCTATCTGATTTAAAGATCCTGCATACGTTGGATTTCCATCAGAAAACATTACAATATATGGATTACTACAAGGAGCATTTTGGCTATCTGCTAAAGTCTTTGCTACTTGTAAACCATGATCCCAATTTGTACCTCCAGACGAATTATAAGTACTTGAACTATTTCCTCCACCATCAAAATAAGGTGTCAAATCATTTACAAAATCTGTATTTACATAACGAAATCCTGCAGTACCACCAATATTAGCTATTTGTGCTCGAGAACCATATTCAACAATTGCCAAATTAACATCTAGACAAGGATCATTAAGCGCATCAGCAAAAGAAATCATTGCGTTTTTTATTTGAGTCGCAATATTACTTGTTGAACCTGACTCATCTAAAACAACAATAACACACATATCGCAATCAGTTGAAAATGCTGGATTACTGGCAGGTGTACAGTTTCCTGTAGTTTGAGAAAATGAATTGAAAGTTCCAAAAACAAAAAAAACCAATCATTATGAATGCTGTAGCTATTAATTCAACTAAAAATTGTTGTAACAAGTACAACACCTGTCTCTTATACACATCTCCGAGCCCACGAGACAGGCAG
>OJDV01000431.1_pt1 | contig 14877 bp, 11 predicted proteins | sample 1592911 | NCBI WGS metagenome assembly OJDV01 (sample SAMN05416860, study PRJEB24817) | seawater metagenome | isolation source: Sea water | place: Canada:Atlantic | collected 2013-11 | reverse complement strand
ATGTGTATAAGAGACAGCTAGACAGCATAATAATGCTAATATTTGTTGTATTCCTGCTCGTTTTACAGCCATTCAACAAGCGATTCAAATTGTTGATACGTTTTTAAATACTGAATTTGAAGGTGGACGTCATCAAAATCGCGTAGATAAAATTCCATTATCATGTTAGATATCAATTTTAAATTGATATAAAATGAGTCATTCACATAATCATAGCCATTCGCACGATCATGGAGATTTAAAAGGTAGAAATTTATTTATTTCTATCTTATTAAATATTGTGATTACGGTTGCTCAAGTCATTGGCGGATTACTCTCAGGAAGTTTATCCTTATTGAGTGATGCGCTTCATAATTTTAGTGATGTAATCTCCCTTATTGTGAGTTATATTGCTGAACGACTTTCTAAAAAGCAAGCGTCACTTCAAAAAACTTTTGGCTATAAACGTGCTGAAATTTTAGCGGCTTTTATTAATGCTGCTACACTTATTATTGTAGCAATTTTATTGATTATTGAAGCTGTTGGGCGTTTTCAAAACCCTCAAGAAATTGAATCTAATTTAGTTATTTGGCTCTCTTTTGTTGCTATTTTAGGAAATGGTTTTAGTGTATTGCTTCTTAAAAAAGATAGTGAAGCTAACATGAATATGAAAAGCGCTTATTTGCACTTGATTACTGATATGATGGCTAGTGTTGCCGTGTTAATAGGTGGTTTGTTGATGAAGTATTACCAATTATTTTGGGTAGATAGCGTTTTGACATTAGCAATTGCTGTGTATCTTATTATTATGGGTTATTATTTACTTAGAGATTCGTTTAAAGTACTCATGTTGTTCACTCCAGAATCAATAGAAGTTGAAGATATTGTTAGTGTAGTTCAAAACATTGAAATCATAAAAAATGTGCATCATGTACATATTTGGCAATTGAATGAGGAAGAAATTCATTTAGAAGCACATATCGATTTCAAAGAAGATATTACCTTATCACAATTTGATATCATTTTACATGAGATTGAAGACTTAGTTTTTGATAACTTTGGAATTAATCACGTAAACATTCAACCAGAATTTGGAAAGTGTGGTGATAAAGATGTTATTGTTCAGGATTAAAATATTATGATAGAAATAAAAGTCAAAACCTTTCAGGAATTAACAACTCAGGAGTTGTACGATTTACTTCAACTTAGAAGTGAAGTATTTGTTGTAGAACAAGATTGCGTTTATCAAGATATTGATGGAAAAGATCAAAACGCATTACATGTGATAGGTTATAAAAATGAAAATGTAGTGGCTTATACAAGAATTTTTAAGCCAGGTTATTATTTTGATGAAGCTAGTATTGGTAGAGTAGTGGTTAAGGATTCAGAGCGTCAGCACAAATATGGTTATGATATTATGAAGGCTTCAGTTGAGGCGATTAAAAATCATTATAACGTTAGTACCATCAAAATATCTGCACAAATCTATTTAAAACGCTTTTATAATAACTTAGAGTTTTTTGAAGTAGGAGAGGAGTACCTCGAAGATGGTATTCCACATGTTGGGATGATTAGAGCTTAATTACGTTTACGCTGACTTGCAGTTCCAACATAAGTCACTAAAACTTCAACACGACGGTCGAATTTTGGTTCACCTCCTAATGGAAATTTTCGTCGCATACCAACATATTTCATACGTCGTTTATTAACGCCTTTTTTAGCTAAAAAATCATAGATGAATTTTGCTCTAGCAACAGAAAGGTTTCGTTTTTTAGTTTGTCGGTCAATTGCATCTCTACTGTTTTGCGTACAACACACATGACCTTGAATGGTGAAATAAATATCTTTTCGTTCTAATAGTGCTTCAGCCAAACCTTCAAGAGTTGATTTAGATTCAGGTAATAATGTGCTATAACCTGTTTTAAAAAGAATATTATCTAAGGTGAATTTATCTCCAGCTTTTAACTTTCCTTTTATGATATCTTCAACATTCTTAGGTTTTTTACTTGCAACTTTTTTAACACGCGCTGGACTGTAAGGTTCAACAATAATTTCAACCTTTCGATTAAGACCTCTAATTTTATGTATATCTTCTTCTTTAACAAGTTTTAAAAGTACTTCGCCTTTTCCATCAACATTAGTAATGATTGATTCGTCAAATTCATTATTTGAAAAAATAGTTTTTATTGCGTTAGCTCTATTTTGAGATAATACTAGGTTGTAAGAGTCACTACCTCTATCATCCGTAAACCCATAAATAGATACTTTTTTAATATCAAGTGATTCTATTTCAGATAAAAATAGAAGCAATCTGAAGTGTTCTGTTGGTGGAATCTCAAATTGATCTGTTTCAAAATATACCTCATGCGTTTTGGTTTTTGTTTGAGCAAACAAAAACGAACTAAAAAGTATAATAATGAGTGTTATTTTTTTCATACTGCATTTAAAACAGGGTTTCCAATATAGTTTATTTTGATTTTTAAATCAAAATTCTAAGGTTTTTAATCCAAATAACCTTGATAGTTAGAGGATGAATTAAGAATTTCCTTACTTTTTTGAATTTCAGGATTGGTTGCTTTATAATAGGTGTAAAGTCCTTCTCTGTAAAAATAACGTTTCACAATCTCGTCAGACAATAATGACATTAATTCGGTCTTATTAGCATCAATAGCTTGTGTTTTATACGCATTTAAAGCATTCAGTAAACCCTCGTAGTCAGCATCTATTGCTGTTCCTATTTTTTCTTCTTTAGCAATTAAATAAGCTTCAGCAAAAGCTTTTTCGGCTTTAGTATCAAAATTAAAGTTGTTGCTTTTTAGGAAATTTTTAAAGTTAGAAAATTCAGCATTTGGTAATTCAAATTCTGTAATTTCAGTTGGTACAGGATGATTGTAATAGTAGTCTGTAGCATACTTAAAGATTAAGTTTTCAGCCAAAATAGCATTCGTAATCGGGCTCTTTTTAGTTGCATCTAATTCCAAATCTGGCTGAACTCCACCACCATCATAAACGGTTCTGCCTTTTTTAGTTTTAAAAGCATTATAGTTTTCTCGTTTTGTTCTAGTCGCTTTACCGTTTTCGTCTCTATTCCAATAATCTAAAGCCTGAATACATCTTCCAGAAGGCGTATAATAACGTGATATAGTAACTTTTATTTGTGTTCCGTAAATCAATGGTTTCGGACGCTGTACTAATCCTTTTCCGAAGCTTCGAGCACCAATAACGACACCACGATCTAAATCTTGAAGCGCACCAGCAACAATTTCACTAGCAGAAGCACTACTACCATCAATAAGAACAACGACAGGAATTTCTGTATCTACAGCTTCTTTTTGAGTGTAGTACGTTTTATTATATTTTTTTACTTTTGATTTTGTCGTAACCACTAATTGGTCTTTGGGTACAAAAATATTTGTCACATTAACCGCTTCGGTTAGTAAACCACCAGGATTACCTCTAAGATCTAAAATAAGTTGTTTAGCACCTTGGTTTTTTAAAGATCTTAATGCACTTTTTGTTTCCGAAGAGGCTTTTCTCGTAAATTTTCGAAGAACAATATAACCTGTTTCTTCATCAATCATTGAAAAATGAGGCACGGCATTAATTTCAACAGCTTCACGTTTAATAGTCGCTATTTCTGTTTTCCCTTGTCTTATATAGGTCACTTTAACTTCAGAACCAGCAGCACCTTGAAGCAGGTTTCCAGCATCATCTTTAAAATCAGCAACAACGACATTGTCTACTTTTATAATTTCGTCACCAGCTTTTAAACCAGCTTTATCAGCCGCATAATCTTTGTAAGGCTCAACAATAACCAATTTATCTTTAAGCGTTAATACATTAGCTCCAATTCCTGTATAATCTCCTGAGTTATTAATTCTTGAAGCCTCAACATCTTGTTCATTATAGTAGTTGGTATATGGATCCAAATCGGCAAGCATGCTTTTAATTGCTGTATCCATTAAATCACCAGGATTAGTATCATCAACATAATTCATGTTGAGTTCTTTAAACACAGTTGTGAAGATTTCGATTTGTTTTGCAATTTCAAAAAAGTCGCTTTTAAAAGCTGTTCCTCCAAAAAATATAGTGACCGCAAGTAGCGGAATAAGGAGTCGTTTTTGTAATATTCTTTTCATCATTTTCATCATTTAGTTTTGGGACACTTTTTTAGAAAAAGCATCTAAAAGTTGTTTCATTTTTGTTTCAACAGAATCAAAATCTGTTCCGTCTTTACTAATGTACAAAATCATTAACGCATAACTCCCAGAAATGTTGTTAAAATATACAGCTTTGTTAAGCCTGTAAGCTTCTCTAAGTAAGCGTTTGATTCGATTTCTATCGACTGCATTTTTAAAATTCCGTTTGCTGGTTGAGACACCAGTTTTAAACTGAACATCATCTTCAAACTCTGTTTTTAAATACACCATTCGAAGTGGAAAAGCAGAAACCGATTTTCCTTCGGAAAATAGTTGTTCGATCAACTTTTGACTTTTCAGCTTTTCTTTTTTTGGGTACGAAAACGACATTTAGTGCTTTTGAATTTTACTTTCGATGTTCATTATTTTACTTTCAAGTTCATGCAGTTTATCAAATACATCAACAGGTTTAGGGATGTGCTTTGACGCATACATGGTTATTTCCCAAACCTCCATTATATCTTCAGAGTGTATGCTATAGTCAGGGAAATTCCCGTCTTTATTATCACTTTTTAGAATGAGTCTTTGTTGGTTTTCAGTGTGACTTATAATACGTTTTAAAACCACACCATCATTTTTACTAACTACGACATAAACATCATTATCTTTAATATTTGAAATAGTTTCCACATGTTTTCCGAAGACTAAATCACCATCATAAAATGTTTGTTTCATAGAATTGCCTTTAACTTCAAAACACCGAAATGTTCCATTGGTTAATAAAGGCATTTTAAACGAAGGTAGTGATTCAATATAATCAGCACCATTATAACCATTTAAATAACCAGCTCTTGCCTTGGATGATACAAACACAACATTATTTTCACTTTCTGATGTCGTTGAAATTACTTGAGGCATTCCAGAATATGTTGGAATGGAAGTGATTTCAGATGTAAGCATGACCTCGCTTTTTCCAAACAGATAATCAGGATTAATATCAAGTGTGTCTATTATTGCTGCGAGCACATCATAACCTGGTTTTGTTTTTTTACGTGAACCATCTTTTTGCGGACGACCATTGACGATACTGTCTATCGTTGTTCCTGTAACACCAATTCGTTTTGAAAACGCATAGTTATTAAGGTTAAACCGATTGATAATTGCTGTTATTTTTTCATCTATATGTAGCATAGTGCAACGTATTGAATCTCGTGTTTTGATGTCACAGCCAAGATAGTAAAAGCACACCAAAACCAAACATTTGTTATAATATTATTATAAAGTATGACCTAGTTCTTTTTAGGTAATTGGTTGTCTATACTATTTATATCTGCCATTAAACCTGATGGATCAATTTGAACGGATTTAATTTTTTTAGATGCTTCAAAACTATAGGTTGGAAAAGCCCAAGCCCAATCTTTAAGTTGTGTTGCTAAAGTTGGTTTTTCGCCTCGCATTTGACGTAATGCGATATAAAAATCTTCAGTTGTTCCATCTTTATAAGTCACAGTTATATCAATTGGCATTGACATCAATCCGATACGCTCAAGTGTCACAGTTTTTTTATTAATGCTTTTAACCGCATAATCTATTGAATTTGTGGTTTGTGCGAAATCGATTAAATACCAATCAAGTTCAAGCCCAGAAATCTTTTCTGCAATGCGAATAAAATCAATTGGTTTAGGGTGTTTAAATGCAAAATCGTTGTAGTACTTTTTGATGGTTTTATCTAAGTTGTCCTTACCAATCACATAACCTAGTTGTGCTAAAAACACACAGCCTTTATGATAAGAGGCAGTAGAATAAAGTCTATTCGACTCATACTTGTCTGCATAAATAGTTTGAGGTTGTTCTAAACCAGAATTTGCTATTTCTATATAACGTGTATATGATTTCTCCCAAGGATTAGCTTTATTTTCGCTATAAAAATCATTCATCGCTTTGTATTCGATATACGTGGCAAAACCTTCATCCATCCATTCATGTTTAGCCTCATTGGTAGCTAGTAAAAACTGAAACCAAGTATGTGCCATTTCGTGAGATAATGTGGACCTAAACATGCTTTCAAGTTCCTTTTCTCCTCTTATAAACGTACACATTCCATATTCCATTCCTGAATCACCAGCTTGTATAATGGAGTATTGTTTATAAGGATATGTTCCTACTACATCGCTATAATAGGTCATTAATTTTGCTGCTTTAGGTTGAAGTTGTTTCCAGTTTTCCAATTGTTCCTCAGTCATTGTGTTCTTGTAGAAAAAATGAAGCATTGGACCATTTTCAACTTTTAAGGTATCATGATTATAATCTGGATCTGCAGCCCAAGTAAAATCATGAACATTTGGTGCTATAAAATGCCAAGTTAGTTTATCGTTTTTTGAAGGCTGTACTACTGAAGTTTCATAACCATGACCAATCTCATTTGGGTTTTGAAGATAACCTGTACCACCTAAAACATAGTCTTTATCTATGGTGATTTTTACATCATAATTTCCCCAAACACTATAAAATTCTCTAGCGATATACGAATAAGCATGCCATCCTTCATTGTCATATTCGGCTAATTTTGGATACCATTGTGACATTGAGAGCGCAACGTTTTCTTCGTTGTTTCTTCCTGAACGTCTAGTTTGAACAGGTACTTGTCCGTCAAAAAACATATCGAATCTCACCTGCTCTCCTGATTGAATAGGTTGATCAAGTTGAACTTCTAAAATAGTACCTTCAATTTTGTAGTTCAGTTTAGTACCATTCTGAAGTAGTGATTTTACATTGATATAACCGATTTCTTCAGGCTTTAATTTTGTGATTTTACTCTCATAAATTGGGTTTTCTTCAGTGCCTATGTTTACTGATAATCGTCTACCTGGATCTGCAATAGTTTGTGCTCGTATATCCATTTCGCTTCCTGGTTGAAATGCGTTAAAGTATAAATGATAAAAGACTTTATCTAATACATCTGGAGAGTTATTACTGTAAACGATGGTTTGTTTTCCTTCAAATTGATAAGACGTTACATCCATCTCAATTTCCATTGTATAGTCAGCTTGCTGTTGCCAATAGCCATCCGTTTTATAAACCATCTGAGGTGTTTGCGCTATGGTTTTAGAAGAATAAACAAAAAGAGTGAAACATGATATTAAAATAATGAGATGTTTCATGAGTAGGGTTTAATTTCAGTAATTATTGATTTGCTATTTGTGATGCCATAATTAAGGCGTTATAAGCATTAACAATTTTTCCGGATTTTGAGATGTCTGGGAGATTTTTTATATCTCTCGATTCGCCAACTACAACTTTAGCGTTTATTGGTAATCCAGAATCCATGATAATTTGTTTTACCTGAGAAGCTGTTAATTTGGGATATTGAGAACGAATTAAAGCAGCAACACCAGTAACATTTGGTGCTGACATTGATGTTCCGTTTTGCGACTCGTATTCGTTTTCTGGTAGTAATGAATAAATTTCAGATCCAGGAGCAAAAACATCAACATTAGCCTTTCCGAAGTTGGAATAATAAGCAACCATGCTTGAGCCATATCTTGGTGTTAATGCACCAACTGTAATAAAATTATCAGCAATTTCTTTCCCTCCAGCAGCTGCATCGTTAGGATAATTTTCATGCACATCAATATCATGAGCATCATTTCCAGCACCATGAACAATAAGCACATCCTTAGAGGCGGCATATAAAATAGCTTCTTTTACCCAGTTGCTCTGAGGCGAAAAAGATTTCCCGAAACTCATGTTTATAATTTTCGCACCATTATCGGCTGCGTATCGGATTGCTAGAGCTACATCCTTATCATATTCGTCTCCGTTTGGAGTAGAACGAATTGCCATAAGTCTTGCGTTATTAGCGACACCTTTTATGCCTTTATTGTTATCACGTTCTGCTAAAATAATTCCACTTACATGTGTTCCATGACTTTCAGTTTTTATGGTTGGTCTTGGGTCGTTGTTTCCATAACCAACATCTGAAAAATCATTTGGATTATCACGAGTTTTCCTACCTTTGAAATTTTTATTTAAGTGGTAATTTAATCGCGTATTAATAGTTACTAAATCACCTTCTACGGCTTTTTTAAAGGCTTCGACAGTATCGTAATTTTCTAGACTTAATATATAATTCACCAATCCAATGGATTCTTGAAGTGATTTGTCTTCGGTTTTGATAGTAGAGACATCCTCTTTGGTGTAGTCTTTCTTTTTTAAATATTTTGAAACTGCCTTATCTGCCTTAATAACTTGTTGTAGTAACTGAGATGATTGTGTTTTAAGCTGAGAATAATTTTGAAATTCGATATTGTATTTTTCTCCCGCTTCAGTATATCTTGGATTACTTGTGTCACCAGAAGCTAATAACCTTACGTATTCTAATTGCTCATAATAAGTGTCACCAATAAAATTCCAACCATGAATATCATCTATATAACCATTATTATCATCATCTTTTCCGTTGTTTGGAATTTCATTTTTATTTGTCCATAACACATCATCTAAATCTTCATGATCTATATCTGTTGCCGAGTCAATTACAGCGACGATAACAGTTTTCCCTTTTTTATTTTTTATGATTTTTGAATACGCTTTATTAACACTCATTCCTGGAATAGTGTCTCTTACCAAATCTAAATGCGACCATGTTTGTAACTCATTTTCAGTTAAAGGAGAAACTTTTAAAGGTGAATGGTCTATGTTTTCAACAGGTGTAGAAATAATAGCACCTGAGCTTCCGCAACCAAAAACTAGAACCAAAAAGCAAACTAGTAAAGAAAAAGGTTTAATGTAGTTATTCATTTTAATTGAAAATATCATTTGTTGTGTGTATCTCTTTAAGTCTAACGCCTTTTTCTGTATGTTGAACAGTAATAATTTCGTTATGAGCATCGTGTTCTAAGAATAAAAAGTAGTTATGATCTGCTGCCAGATTGAGAAATTTTTCTTTTTCATCCAATGTTAGTAACGGTCTTGTGTCGTAACCCATAACAAATGGAACTGGTAAATGCCCAGCAGTTGGCAGTAAATCAGCCATAAAACAAATGGTTTTACCCTTATACTGAATCATAGGTATCATTTGTTTTTCGGTATGACCATTAGCAAAAAAGATATCAAAACCTAGCTCTGAATTTTTAAGCAGATCTATTTCTGGAAGCGAGGTGAATTTTAATTGCCCACTGTCTTCCATTGGTAAGATGTTTTCTTTTAAAAAAGATGCTTTTTCACGCTTATTTGGCTGTGTGGCCCATTCCCAATGATTTTTATTGCTCCAAAATTGAGCATTTTTAAAAGCTGGTTCATAACCAGTTCGGTCTTTATTCCATTGAACACTTCCTCCACAGTGGTCAAAATGTAAATGCGTCATAAATACATCAGTAATATCATCACGATGAAATCCATGAGCTTTAAGAGAGCTATCAATTGTATCGTTTCCCCAAAGAAAGTAATAGCCAAAGAACTTATCGGATTGTTTGTTTCCCATCCCAGTATCAATTAATATTAATCGATTTCCGTCTTCAATTAACAAACAGCGAGCTGCAATATCAATCATGTTGTTGGAGTCTGCTGGATTAGTTCTTGTCCAAAGCGACTTTGGAACAACTCCAAACATTGCTCCACCATCAAGTTTAAAATTACCTGCGTTTATAGGATATAAATTCATGATTGCAAATTAGTAAATATGACTATGAACACGATGGGTTTTAGCAGTTTATTAAGAGATAACTTGCTTTAAGCGTTTCCCAAAGTCTAAAAGCGCTTTAATTTCTTTTGTGCTTGCCAAACGCTGTTTACTAAAAATCAGCAAACAGTTTCCGTTGGATTCAATGTGGTAATACGGATTACTTTCAAAAAAGTGTATAAGATCATCATTGAAAAGTGTTTTAATAGCTTCCCTATCTTCACCTACTAAATGAAAACGCTTTGAAAAGTCCTGATGATGTTCGAAATTAATATCAGAAAATCCTGCTAGAGCATATACTTTATCAATTAAACTTTCTCTGTCAAGAGTGAAGACAGGAATAGATGTGTTTAAAACAATTTGTAGCATTGAGGTTCTAATGACCTCTTTGGCAATAAATTCGCCTTCAGAAAATTCAATATCAAACAGTTTTAAGCCTGTGATTTTATCTGTTAATTCATTGTAAATATGATTGATTTGCTTCACCTTGAAAAACAGAAAAGGGTTTAAGAAATTAGTGTCTTTGTTTTTTTCTGCGCTGTAAACAAGGTCATAATCGTTTGCAATGTTTTCAAGGTTTTCTTGTCTTCTAGTTAAGTTGTAACCAAAGAGTTTTGGTACAGCAACTATTTTCCGAAGTGCGAAAGGATGTTTTGAGTCTGCTTCATGCATATCTAAACCAACAATGTCAAAATGACCTCCTTTTTTTGTAAATGTACTTTGATAGTTGTTGAGGTTTTCCATGACTGTATGATCTACAAATTCACACAAGGAGAAATCTACAATAACATCATTTTCTTCAGGAATAGCATCGAGCTTTTGTTTTAATCTGTAAAAATTAGCGAACGTGCAAAAATGCTTCACACTTACGTAATAGTTAGATTTTTGATCATCTTCTCTGAACATTAACACATTTGGTTTTACCCAATGCCTTAAAAACAAAGTGATATTTTTATTGATAATTAAATGGATAATAATTGTGATGATTACACCTGCTGAAATTCCGATTATTAGTCCGAATTTTAATGTCGTTAGGAGTGTAACAAAAAAGATAAAAAGTTGTTCTTTACCTATAGAAAAAATCTTTTTGATTAGATCTGGAGAAGCCAATTTATAGCCAGTATATACTAATATCGCCATCAAAGCAGGTAAAGGAATTCTTGTCAATTGTGTGCTAAACAATACAATAAAAACCACAAGAAAAAAGGCATGAAAAAAGTTTGAAGAGCGATTCGTTCCGCCATTATTTACATTTACTGAACTTCGTGCAATTACGGTTACAACATTTAAACCGCCTAAAAATCCACTAGCAATTGTACCCAAGCCTAAACCTTTTAAATCTCTGTTTACATTAGAACGACGTTTTTCAGGATCTAATTTATCAACGGCTTTGATACTTAAAAGCGACTCTATACTTGCAATCAACGTTAATGATAAGACGCTTCCCCAAAAGGCTAAACTTCCAATTCCTGTGAATGATATTTTGGGTAAATCTGTTGTTATTTCAGAAAATGATGGAATTGCTGGTATCATATAATCTTTAGCAATCGGGTTGGTTTCATGTAAAACCAATTCAAAATAATAACTAAAACCGATTGATAAAAGTACAATCCACATTGGTGCAGGAATAAGTTGCAAGTATTTATTACGGATTTTAGAGTAAAACACCATTATCAAAAGACTAATCACTCCGGCAGCTGCAGCATAAATTAATCCTGTATTCTCATAATGCAAAGCATCATTAATGGTGTAGGGTATTTCTATGAGATAGTCAATAGTATTCTCTCTTGAAATTTTATGCCCAAACATAATATGAAACTGCTTTCCTAAAATGATTAATCCAATTGCTGCAAGCATTCCTTGAATAGCAGATGAAGGAAAGAAATCTGCCAAATTCCCCATTCTTAAAAATCCAAGAAGCATAAGTAAGCCTCCTGAGCAAATAATTGCAGCGTAAGCTGTTTCTAAACCGAGAGTAGAGATGGCAACTAAAGTCACACCAACCAATCCATTTCCTGGACCAGTAATAGTAACATGGCTCCCTCCTAATATTGAAACAATAACACCACCAACAATAGCTGTTATAACACCAGCTATAGCAGGAGCATCACTAGCCATGGCAAGTCCTAAACCTAACGGAAGGGCTATTAAACTCACAACAAATCCAGAAAAGATGTTTTTAGGAAGTTGTTTGAAAAAGACCGATATGTTGTTCTTTTTTGGTGTCATCTAATTATTAAAACATCAGTTGGTAATTCAGATAAAATATACTCGATATCATGTGGAAACAATCGATCCCAAAAACTAGTCTTTAAAGGCGCATTCATAATCAATAAATCAGCTCTTACAAATTGAGCATAATGACCAATACTATACCCTCTTTTACCAAAAATAGATTGTGTTTTTGTTTGTAATCCTAATTTGTAATGTTCAGGAATATGAGAAATAATTTGTTTTACACGGGAATCTTCACGCCTTTTAATACGCTCTTTAACAATTGCAGATTTTCTAAGAGACTTATCATCATCAACACTTACAGCCACTTCTTGACTTGTGATTTCTTCTACGATTGTAATTTTTTTTGATTGCAATTTATGAGACACATAATAGGCTGTGGAAATGGTTTGTTTTGTCTTTGGGTCATTAAGACCATTTACAACAATGTGCTTACAAGGCACTCTTTCTACAGATGGTTTTATTAGTAATAAAATAGAACATTGAGCTTGGCGAGTAATTTTCCTTGCAATGGTTCCTAAGTAATATTGTACAAAGTTTTCTTTTTGTAAAGCACCTAAGATTAAAAGATTTACTTTTTTCTCTTCAGAAATAGATAGTATAACATCAACAGGTTCTCCTATTTTAAATACAATCTCATAGTTGAGTTTTTGTTTTATAAATGGCTCTAAAATACCTTGAAGTTTCTGCTCTTTATCAGAAGATGTTTCACCAACATGAATCAATACTAATTTACTCTCAAAAAAGAGAGATAACCTTGCTGCTTCGTAAATATTTGCTTTTAGGTTCGGAGAAAATGCAACCCCAATACCTATGGTATGAAAATTAGTTTTTGTCAAGAGCTATTAAAATAAGTTTCGATGGTAAGTTAGCACTTTTTTTGAGCTTACTAAAGTATTAAAACTCTAAGCGTAGTTTTGTGGTTTTTTAAGTTGTTAAAATTGATTTATCTTTAGCTTTTAAAATTTTGAATGCATGTTAGAATTAGCTGGAATTATCATCTTAGGTATATTAGCTCAATGGTTTGCTTGGAAATTTAAAATCCCTGCAATTTTACCATTGATTTTAATAGGACTTTTAGTCGGACCAATTGCTGCTGAATTTTTATCTGAAGACGGCACCAAATGGATTGAGCCTATATGGAACGGAAAAGAAGGACTATTTCCTGGTGAAAGTTTGTTTTACTTCGTGTCACTTGCTATAAGTATTATTCTTTTTGAAGGCGGATTAACACTTAAAATGAATGAAGTAAAGAATGTAGGACCTGTTATTACAAAGCTAATTTCTGTAGGTTCTATAGTTACATTTTTTGGTGCAGCTATTGTTGCACATTTTACGTTTAATTTAAGTTGGGAAATTTCATTTTTGTTCTCAGGACTTATTATAGTTACAGGTCCAACAGTTATTACACCAATCTTAAGGAACATTCCATTAAAAAAAGATATCTCTGCAGTCTTAAAATGGGAAGGAATTCTAATTGACCCTATTGGAGCATTAGTAGCGGTTTTGGTTTTTGAGTTTATTAGTGTTGATGGAGGTGGAGAGTTTACAAAGACAGCGTTAATAGAATTTGGAAAAATTGTACTATTCGGAGCAACTTTTGGGTTCACATTTGCACATGCCATGAACTTTATAATTAATAAAAAATTAGTGCCACATTACTTATTAAATGTGTTTGCACTCGCTGCTGTATTGGGTGTTTTTGTATTGTCTGATACTTTTGCACATGAGTCGGGATTACTTGCCGTAGTTGTTATGGGAATGGTTTTAGGAAACTCAAATTCTCCGTATCTAAAAGAGCTTCTATATTTTAAAGAGTCATTGAGCGTTTTATTAATTTCTATCTTATTTATCCTGTTGGCAGCTAACATAAACATGAGTGATTTGTATTTAATTTACACATGGAAAACAGCAGTGTTGTTCGCTGCAGTTGTTTTTATAATTCGACCTATAGGCGTTTTTTTAAGTACACATGGATCTACTCTAAAACTTAATGAAAAAGTTTTTATTAGTTGGGTTGGACCAAGAGGTATTGTTGCAGCAGGTATTGCATCTCTATTTGGATTAAAACTTGCTAAAGAAGGTGTCCTAGGAGCAGAATATATCACACCTTTGGTGTTTATGATCGTTTTAGGAACTGTATTATTAAATGCTACAACTGCACGATTATTTGCTAAGTTAGTAGGTGTGTTTTTAATAAAATCTGATGGTATATTAATTGTTGGTGCTAGTAAATTTTCGCGATTAATTGGCCATTATTTAGAGTCACACGGTAGACACGTCGTTTTAATTGATAGTAATCCAAGCAATATTGCTAAAGCTAAAGAGCTAGGGCTTGAAGCAATGAACACTGATATTTATTCTGCTACTTTAATGGATAATATAGAATTGAATGATGTTGGATATTTAATGGCGTTAACAGGAAGTAATGATGTAAATAAATTTGCCATTAATAAGTTTAGTAAACAATTTGGTGAAAATGGATCTTTTAGACTAGTGAGTGTAGATGAAATGCGTGATAGCAATAACAATCCTAAAGAGGGTTTATTTTCACATACAGATGATTTTACGACACTGAGTAATGTTGTTAGAAAATTCCCTAGTATTCAAGAAATTCAACTAAAAGATAAGGCGCATTATGAGAGCTTAATTGAATTATCTAATAACGATAAAGATATCATACCGTTGTTTATTAAAGATGGTGAATCTGAAATTAAAATTATATCTTCTTATAATAAAGACATTGATGAGATTGGTGAAAATTGGCATTTGGTTTATTTAGGGAAGCCATTTGATGCTGTCTCTTATACACATCTCCGAGCCCACGAGACAGGCAGAAATCTC
>OJDV01000430.1_pt1 | contig 14883 bp, 10 predicted proteins | sample 1592911 | NCBI WGS metagenome assembly OJDV01 (sample SAMN05416860, study PRJEB24817) | seawater metagenome | isolation source: Sea water | place: Canada:Atlantic | collected 2013-11 | reverse complement strand
CTGTTGCTGACTCTAACTGGCAAATACAAGGTGTTGACGATTTCAACGGTGATGGGAAAGCTGACATCTTATGGCGGCATGCAGCGACCGGACAAAACTATCTTTATATGATGGACGGTAGTGCGATTAGCGCCCATGGCTTAATTAATAATGTTCCCGACCTTAATTGGAATATTATGTAAGTATAAATACGATCACCGTCGAGTAGTTTTAATTCGGCGGTGATAATCATAATCAATGCTAAACCAAAAGTTAGTCTAGGTTAAAAGGAGTTTATCATTAAAAACACCTTCGATAAGCCACGCTCTATCCAATTGCATTTACTAAAAACATTCACTCGAGAACAAGCTGTCCACTCTTGATATTTTCGCTTGTAAACGCCCATTACCAAAGTATTTATCTTGAAGGTATCTACATTCATGAACACAAAGTATTATTTACCTAACTTCACTCCTTATGGTAATCTCTACTTTCAACTTATCGGATGTGTTCATGAAGGGTTCTCATTCAGAATAATGAAAAAATCAGCACCTCAAATAATATTACTAGCTTTGTTTATGCTTGCCTCGATGAGGCCATCTGCGAATGAAGCCAAAAATAACACTGCATCCAATATGCTTACTCCCATTATCTTAACGTTTGCGATTTCCGAATCTGAGAAGAGTAACCCAGAAATTATTACAGCAATTCAAGAGCGCGTTTTAGAGAGCCTAAAAAACTATCAAGTAGAAAACATCCAACGTTTTCGTTATTTCCCTTCCATGGCTTTATCTATTGAGCAAGCTGGGCTAGATTTCCTTAAAACTTCGAACGAAATCATCTTAATTACTCAAGATGGCTTAAACCTTCCAAGTCAGCAAAAAGTGCTAAACAACGAAAAGGCTCCTTGCATTACCAAAAAATCACAAATTAAGGACTAAGTATTCACTCATGAAAACAATTACTCAGAAACTATCACGCAGACCTTCTTTACAATGCTCATTTTCATTTTTACTCCTTTTAATTATTCTTTTTGTTGTTCAGATGCAAAGCTTTGCTACCACAAAAGGCAAAAGACTTACTGGCTTAAATAAGTATGATGCGATACTTACCATTGCTGAAGCAAAAGGTTCACTACCCGTCATTATTAGATTTAAAAAGCCTAGCTCAGTCACAGGCAAGCAAAGTCTGTCTTCAACACCTCAAATAAAACAAGAACGAATAAATATGCAAACAAGCTTAGTCAGCAAGCTCGTGAAGTATAAACCGCAGAACATTAAACACTTTAAACACATTCCTTTTTCAGCCATGCACCTTTCCGCTGAAGGCATAAGAGCTGCAATGCTCGACTCAGATATCGTAGAAATTTATGAAGACACTCTAAGTTCACCTACATTAGCCACCAGCTCTCCTCTAATAGGAGCAACTGCAGCTGCGAACTTAGGTTATGGTGGGCAAGGCCAAACCATAGCAATTCTTGATACAGGTGTTGATAAAGCCCATCCTTTTCTCTCTGGAAAAGTTGTATCTGAAGCTTGTTTTTCAAAAAACTTATCTTCTCAAGGAGCTACATCCTTGTGCCCTAACGGACAAAGTTCTCAATTGGGGAGTGGCTCTGGCGTGCCTTGCTCCAGCTCCACCAGTGGTTGTAATCATGGAACCCACGTTGCAGGTATCGCCGTAGGGAAAGGTAGCAGCTTTTCTGGGGTGGCCAAAGAAGCAAACACCATGGCAATTCAGGTTTTTTCAAAATTCACAGACTCAGCAATATGTGGCAGTGCCCCATCCTGCGTCAGAGCGTATTCCTCAGATATTATGTCAGCATTGCAGTATGTTTATGAACAGCGCGAGAACTTTAGTATAGCATCTGTAAATATGAGCTTAGGTGGTGGTGAGTTCCCCGCAGCATGTGACTCAGACCCAAGGAAAAGTGGTATTGATCTACTTCGTACCGTTGGTATTGCTACCGTTATTTCTTCTGGAAACGATGGAGCCCACGCTTCTATGGGAGCTCCTGGTTGCATATCGACGGCTATTAGCGTCGGTTCTACCACTAAACAAGACAGTATTTCCAGTTTTTCAAACAGCGCTTCCTTTTTGGACTTGCTTGCTCCCGGTTCGTCAATCAACTCATCAATCCCTGGCGGAGGATATGCTTATTTTGATGGCACATCAATGGCAGCTCCACAAGTGGCTGGTGCCGTGGCCGTACTGAAGTCACGCTTGCCTACAGCAAGTGTCGATCAAGTTGAAAGTGCTTTAAAGTCTACTGGCGTAGGACTTCTCGATTCTAGAAATGGTATAACAAAGCCAAGAATTCAAATTGACTCTGCACTTACCGCCATTAGCCCTCCAACAGTTCCTACACTATCTATATCTCCTGCTGATAATCTCACTATGTCTGGCCCGGCCGGCGGACCTTTTACGCCAAGCGGCACCGTCTTCGCTTTAAGTAACATCACCTCTTCAACCCAAGCATTAAATTATTCAATATCAGAAAATGCTAATTGGCTGCACTTAGACTCGGCAACGTCTGGCCAAATTCCAGCTAATGCAAGCACATCCATCAGCACTTCTATCGTATCGAGTGCTGCAAATGCTTTACCAATAGGACAGTATCCCGCAACTCTAAGCTTTACCAACACAACTAACTCCGCAGGAAGCACTCAGATAACTATTACTCTCGTTGTTACTGGCAACAATGATTACTTTGTTAATGCAATCCCTATTGCTCAGTCAGGCGAGTCCGTCGGAACAACAACAGGAAATAACGATAGTGCAAGCTATGAAGGTGGAGAACCTGATCATGCGAAAAGAGATAAGTTTCATTCTGTATGGTGGCAGTGGACCGCTCCAGCTAACGGCGACATTACTCTTGACACGTGTGGTAGCGACTTCGATACACTGCTAGGTGTCTACACAGGAACCGTTATCAATGCGCTAAGTGAAACAACTAGTAGTGATGACTCTACCTCATGTAATCTTCAAAGCGAGGTTAGCTTTTTTGCTCGAGCGGGTGTTACTTATTTTATCGCTGTTGATGGATTCAATGGCTATACAGGAAATATCGCCCTGAATTGGAACTTTAGCTCTAGTTCAATTCCTTCTCCAAGTATCTCGATAGTTCCAGCAATAGGAGCAACAATCACTGGTGGCAGTAATGGACCATTCTCACCAAGCATAGCCTCTTATTCTGTAACCAACGTAGGAACAGCAAATCAAAATATCATACTGACAACTCCACCGTGGCTCTCTGCTTCTACGGGTCGTTTCTCGCTTACTCCAGGAGACTCCGTATCTGTTTCGTTCTCTATTAGTTCGTTAGCTTCGACAATGCCGCCAGGTATTTATTCAGGCGTCGTAGACTTCGGTCATTTTGCTCGAGCGGTCATATTAAACCTAACATCCGGCACCCTTTCTAATGATAACTTCCAGTCTGCGATAGATATTAGTGGCCAAACACAAGTTGTGTGGAACAATACCCTTGCGTCAAAAGAAGTGGGAGAACCAAACCATGCGGGAAGAACTGGAGGGAAGTCTGTCTGGTGGAAGTGGACTGCACCCAAGTCAGGTATCGTTACCATTGATACTAAGGGCAGTACTTTCGATACAGTACTGGCCATTTATTCCGGCAATAGTCTTGCGCAACTAACGGCACTCGCAGCTAACGATGACGATGACGATGACTCTAGCTTATTAAGCAAAGTAACACTAAGTGCATCACCAAACGTGACTTACTACATTGCAGTCGATGGTTATAACGGAAAATCAGGAGGCCTTCATCTAAATATAACAGGAGATGTTGACGTTGAGGTCATTCCTAAAGCCGTTAAAAATGATTTCAATGGCGATGGCAAAGCAGACATCCTCTGGCGCCATGCAACGACTGGTCAGAACTATCTCTACTTCATGAATGGTAGCTCCGCTATAGGAGGGGGCCTCATCAATACCATCGCAGACCTGAACTGGCAGATTAAAGGCATCGCAGACTTCAATGGAGATAATAAGGCAGACATTCTCTGGCGTAATACTGCTACAGGCCTGAACTACATTTACTTTTTAGATGGTGCCGCACTCATCGGCCATGGAGAAGTCAACACTGTTGCCGACCTTAATTGGAAAATAAGTGGCGTGGCAGACTTCAATGGAGACAGTAAGGCAGACATCCTCTGGCGTAATGCTGCTACAGGCCTGAATTACATTTATTTTTTGGATGGTACCGCACTCATCGACCATGGCGAAATAAATACTGTCGCCGATCTTAATTGGAAAATAAGTAATGTTGGAGACTTTAATGGAGATAACAAAGCAGACATCCTCTGGCGTAATGCTTCTACAGGCCAAAACTATCTTTACTTCTTGGATGCTACTACACTCATCGGCCATGGAGAAATCAATACTATCGCCGATCTTAATTGGAAAATAAGTAGTGTTGGAGACTTCAATGGAGATAACAAGGCTGATATTCTCTGGCGTCATAGTATTTCTGGTCAAAATTATATCTACCTATTAGATGGGAACTCCCTTTTAGGTCATGGTGAGGTTAATATCGTGTCGGATCAAAACTGGAAGATAAACAAGACCAGTGATTATAATGGCGATGGTAAAGCAGACATTCTATGGCGTAATACCAGTACAGGCTTAAATTACCTTTATTTAATGGACTCAAACTCCATAATAAATCATGGATCAATCAATACTATTTCTGACCAAAACTGGAAAATCCAATAACCTGAAGCGGGTAGCAGCAGAAATGCGTATCTTACCACTATTTAAATAGCTTCCTTTGATAACGTCATAATTGATATTCATGTGGTTATAAAGTAATAGTTTTTCTAAAACTGAGTTTGAGCTCATCTTAAATTAGAAAGCGAAGCTTTGGTTCAAGTTTAAATGGATTTAACCTTGGATTAATTAGGGTCTTAGGAAGTTAAGTATTTTATTATAGGTGCTAAGCTTCTGAAATGGTTGTAAAAAATAGGTATTGAAAACGTTCCCGAATCGCAGAGAAGAAATTCAGGCTAATAACTCGCTATTTTCTTCTCGATATTTCGGCGCCAGATACGGCTCGATTAACTGAAATAAGTGTTCGTTCTATTAATGATATTTACATTAAACTTCGTTGCCGTTTAGCTGAAGAATGTGAAAAAAAATCTGTTTTCTCAGGTCAAATAAAAGTCGATGAATCTTACTTTGGTCCACAACATATCAGAGGTAAAAGAGGTTGGGGTGTCGGGAACAAGACGATTGTTTTTGGTTTACTCAAACGTGATGGCTATGTTTACACAGAAATCATTCAGGATGCACGCAAAGCAACTCTACAGGCCATTACACCTGGAAAGCATCATCCATTCCGATGACTGGGGAGGCTATCATGGGCTATGCTAAACACTTTCACATGTTGCATGGCGAGAATGAGTTTGCGCCACATATTAACGGCATTGAGTCTTTTTGGGGTTTTGCAAAGCTGAAAGGTATTAGAAAAGAGATGTTTTATCTTCATTTAAAAGAGACAGAGTTTCGATTTAATCATCGACGTGATAGTCTTTATTTAACGATACTAAAACTACTTCGTGAAAAGCCAATTTAACACGCTTAACTTCCTAAGGCTCTAAATTAAAGCGGTTATTAATGAAAAACATTAATTTCAAAAAAATCACTTTTCAACCCCACGACATCCGACATCTTAGTTCAAAGCAACGATAGTTTTCCTTCCTCCAACCCTCTATAAGCATCTTTATTTATCACTCTATTCTTGCCAATAAACCAAATTGTCAGCACCTTGAATAACACCGTATTGAGCAATTTCCAATCGAAATTTCGAAGCAAACGTGCATCTTTTTTTTGTCATTGCACCACCTTCATTAGGTGAGGTGGATAATATCACCTCTCTAAACTAGGAGGGCAATTTAACTATGTCACTAGAACAGCTCCGCACAGATAGTAGAATCCTTACTCTATTACTTTAAGTTAATGAAATATTATATGTTCTAAATTACTCTTGCCCATAAACTGTGCTTAGCTATGCAGCAACCTCATTTATAATGGTTTTTTTGCTCTAAATAAGAACTGCTCACTCCCCAAGTATAAGAGTTGATCAGACCAATAAAATAGAGCCTTTGAATCAGTAAAGCCAATATCGTTCAACTGCTCTATCATATCCCAGCCAAAGTATTGGAAGCATAAAGCTCCGTTTTCATGATCAACAGGGTTCCCATGATACTCGGCAGGAAGGTGATGTTCTATTGTGCCGTCATCATTTAATGATGCACGAATAATATTTTTTTTATCTTTCGAGCTAAAGGGAGCAGAAAATAATACTTCCCCACCAGGCTTTAAGCATCTATATATTTGTCTGAATGCTTTATCGGGATTTGGAACATGTTCAAGAACATCGAAGGAAAGAATATAATCAAAGGTATTATCATTAAATGTAAGATTCATTAAATCTTCATTTCGAATACCATTCACTTCCTCCCCCAAAGGAGAATCATTTCCAAAATATTCACTACCAACAGTAGTTGTGTATTTTTGTTTAAGCCAACGAAAGAGTGGAGTTACCTGCTCTGTAATATAAATTTTTGATGCAAGCTCTGGCTTTATTTCTTGCTTAAAGTAATGCACGGCTGCTCTAACCCTATTAACCAGCTTGCAGTGTTCGCAATCGAGATGTTCTCGCCAGTTGGGGATTTTTTTCCCGTCATTAGTATTTTCATAGGCGTACATAAAGCTAACGTTAAAAGAACTGTTCTTTTCACATACAGCACATTTTCCTTCTAAACGGAATGAAGGTTCCTCATATTCGATAAGCTCTCGTTCTAGTTCTCTTTGAGAAGAAAGTTCTCTATTATTAATTTTTAAAAATTTTTCATACTCATAAAAAGAGCTGATTCCTTTAAAGTCAAGTGTGTATTTACAGGCACTAATACCAGTAAGCAGCTTTGAGATTCTGTCCATTCCTTTTTCGATAGAGTATTCTTTTATAACTAAGTTTTTCCCCGCTTCACTGAGTTGATTCCACTGTTTTTCTGAAGTATATAAATCTATTGTTTTTTGAGCAAACTCTTCGGGAATATCCGCAATACAAATATTTTGACCGTCAATTAATGGCATACCTTCCACAGCTATTGAAGTTGCAACCGAAGGAACACCAAAACCTAGGCTAGTACCTAACTTTCCTTTTATTCCAGCCCCATACCTGAGTGGCGCTACGGAAATTCGAATGCTATTGAAATATGGAGCTAGATCTTTCACATAACCGACAACTGTTACTCCTTCTATATTACTTAATTGAAGTACTTCTTCTGGAGGTTCACTACCTATGATAATGAACTCAACATTAGGAAGACTTTCACTAACAATAGGCCAAATTTCATTACAAAAAAAGATAACAGCATCAACGTTAGGTTGATGAGGGAACCCGCCAATGAACAGAATATTTTCTCTCTCTTCGTAGGGTTGTTCTTCACCTTCTATATCGATAAACATTAGTGGTATATGACGAATATCACAGTCAGGCAGCTCTTTTTCCATAATAGAAAGTTCTGATGTACTCATTACTATAGAAGTATCACACTTTTTAATTGTGTTTAGCTCAGTTTCCTTTATATGTTGAATGTAATCCTTTACATTCTTATCGGCCAATTTACCAGCTAGCTCAGCTTCTCGGTATTCTCTTAAATAATGTAAATCACTTGTATTCAGCAGAATAGATGATTGTGGGGAGTTTCTTCGAATAGCATCAATATACAATGCTGCTATTGGAGCTCTACAGAGGAAAAAGTGTTTGATGTGAAAGCTCGAGTTTTCTAAAAATAGCTCAACGGAGCCAATATCTTCCTTATGTAGGCAGGTAACGCCAAGGCTTTCTATCGCATCCGTGTATGCACCAAGCCTTTCTAGATCGCTAGGTATAAAAATCACATTATACTTTAAGTTAGCTAAAATTTTGAGTAAGTAAAATGCGGTTATTGACCCTGCATCCTTGTCAGGCCTAGGTGTTGACCAGTCGATAAAAACAATACAATCAGCAACTTTATTTTGGATGTCTATAGTACTCTCAAAACTTTGGCTTGAAGATACTGAGTGCTGCGAACAAGCAAGCAAAGCTCTTCGTATTGTTGCTGAAAGACCATCTTTTCGTATTTTCAAATAAACTCGTTTTGAGAGAGGTTTCCATCCTCCAGAAATGTTTCGAATTGACAGAATTGTTTGTCGCCAGGCTTTTAATTTCTTGAATGAGTTTATTTTTTTAGCCTGATTACCCTGAGAGTTCTCAACTGTCAAAGGGAGAAGTGTATTGTTAGCTTCTTGCTCTGGTCTTGGAGTGTGTAAGTTAACCCCAGACTCACCATCCCAATTAAATGTATATTCCAGTTCAGAGTAATGAGAGTGCTCATTATCAAATACTAATTGTCTATACTCATCTAAAAGTTGCTTTAAATCACCTATTGACTCGGTAGTAACTTCAACAGAATGGCGTGAAAAGGTATTTGGCTCATCAAGCTTGTTACCACTGAAGTGTACAAACCTTAGAGGTTTAGAGTTCACACTCCACGAATCATCTGTTTTCGTAACCTTTCTCTGTGACAAATTCCAATACGCCACATTATATCCAGGGTGCCTTAGTACATAGGCATTCTCAATAAAAGCAGGCAGAAGATCCGCCCACTTTTGGTCCACAAACAAACCACCTTCCACATTTATGACACACTCTGTTTCCAGCTTTCGCCCCCACCAAGAGACTATATTACGAACTTGATCTGAATTATGCAGAGCAAGAAAACCTAGATTATAAATTCCAAACATAAGCATTTTTTGGTCATGAACCTCTACATTTTCGGCTGGGCTGAGAATATGAGGAGTAAGTATTGCTTCTGCACCATCCAGAAAAGCCTGCTCAACCTCTATGAACCTATCAATAACTAAAATATCCGGATCAAGATATATTACATTTTGATGATTTTTCTTAGTAAAGAGATGATTGAAAACAAATGGTTTAATTGCTGTATTAAATTCGGTAATATTATACTTTTTAGACATTCCCTCAATGTCTGGAATGTTGAGAGCGGAGAGCTCAACAATTTCGAATGGTTGAGGTTTCAGGCCAGCAACATCATCACATAGTGCTACATAAAAAACCAAGTCAGGGTATTGCTTTTTAAGTGCAAAGTAGAGAGTTCTAGCATAAGCCATAAAGTTTTTTGAACATATAGTAAAAAAACAAATTGAATTTAACTCATTATCAATCAGTTCAACTTCTTTAGTTAACATTTAGAACCCTTCCCTTAGTTGTGCTTTTAAAATATTTAATTTATTTGCTATCGATTCGATGGAGAGTGAAGCAAGTTATTTTTTTTCGTTATTATTCGCGATAACCTTTTCAAGATGCTCAATATACTCATTTCGTTCTTTAACTACTTCCAGAACCTCTGAGATATTTGTGTCACGTTTCACGATAGATTGCTCAAGATGTTCAATATACTCATTTCGTTCTTTAACTACTTCCAACACTTTATTGAGTTCAATCTTCGGGTTCAGAATAAGAGTCATTTCATCACGGAGCTTGAATACTCTGGCCCGAAGTCGTATGGAGTCTTCCAATAAACGGTAAGGAACAGCCTGGCCTTTAGTAAATGCACTGAACGAGTATATTCTCTGTTCTACGAGATAATTAGTGACGAAAGCTAGACTTTTTTTCTCTATCTTATTTTGAGAGAAAATATCTAAAACTTTATTTTCAATCTCACTATAAATGGACTGTTCTTTGAGGGAGAAAGTAGTGCGATGTAACTCGCAGTCGCTTAGATTAACATTCTTTATTCCTAAGTTGTGTAATGATATTTCAACACTACTTTTTTCTTTTTTATCTATACTTACTCTATCCATATTTATAATCAGATCACATTCCTCTAGCGCGGTTATATAGGAATAGAGCCACAATGCAAAAAATAGATAGTATTCCATACTAGGTTTAATAGGATTTGCGTAACAGTACTCTAACTGATTACTTACTCCTGAAAGATGGATGGGAGAAAACTCACAGTCATCCATAATTTTTTGAAGAACTGTTGGAATATTAGGGCTTGAATAAATCAACCGTATTGTTGCTGGAATATGTTTATCTACTTGGTAGGAGTACCACTGATCCCATGGGTTGCGTAGTAAAAAAACATGATTCGCAACATAGTTTTGTTTTAGCCAACTTATACGTCCAGTACTTCTTGTACACTGAAGTATTGGATGTTTTGGACTTTCTTCAATTAAGGAATCGATGTACGACCTGAAAGGTTTTGAGTCCGACGAGCTGTCCATAAAGAAGAGGTTATAACTGAAGTTTGAGTCAAAAGTACTTTGAATATTAGGTAATATTTGTAAATATTCATCGAAATAACCACCATCAAGAAACTCATGTCGTAAAATTTTTTTAAACTCATTAGTACGCCCAGTTAAACCCTCCCAGTTTTTAGGTAAATCTGCAAGCACTTCATGGAAAGGCTCATGATAAATATGGAACAGATCTGTTCTTTTTAGAGCGCTATAGAAATAAGTACTTCCAGATCTAAAGAGGGAGTGAATAAAGATAAGGTTTGAATTTATTTTTTGTTTACTTGCCACAAGAAGTCCTAATTAAATCACAGTCAAATAATTTTTGACTGGATCTGCGGAGAAAGATTTGCCATACCTGCTACTGTACAGGATTCATCAATGACACTTCTTAGGAGCTGAGTATCCATACGTCGCTGTAAGTAAACAAGCCCTTCGTCTCCATCTTCAGAATAGACTCCGCAAGTAAGATAGTATGTGCCAGGCCCCAGAGAGTTCTGCAAATTAAATAATATTTTCACTTCATCGTCAGGTTGGTAGTTCTTTAATGAAAGAGGTTGCTTAGTTGTGTTGGTTCCAAAAACACAGATGCCATCCTTTGTTGTTAGCATCATTCCAAATACAGGTTTAGAAACAGTATTGAGAAACTTCACATTATAAGAAATTATAAATATTGAACCCGATGAAATAACATTTGCTGGGTGTAGATACTTGTTTGTTATAGAAATAGTGTCGATGATGGCCCTACCGTCACCATATTTTTTTTCATCTGTGGATAGAAGCTCGGGATCAAGGTAGATAGTAGCCGAAGAGCTTTTATCTTGTTCAGCGGTTTCTAGTGCATCTCCAGTACTTGACGCGCCAAAGACATCTCGCTCATATTCAATACAAACATCTTTTGCTCGACCTTGTTTTTGTATACAACCTTTATTTAAGTATATTGCTCGTGTACAAATAGTTTTAACACTTTCGATATCGTGACTAACAAATAGCAAGGTTGTTCCTGAATTTGTGAGCTCTTCAATTTTACGCATACATTTACGTTGAAAACCAGCATCACCTACAGCGAGAGCCTCATCAATGATCAAAATTTGAGGATTTACATTAATCGCTACGCTAAAAGCTAATCTAACCATCATACCACTGGAGTAGGTTTTGATAGGCTGTTCAATAAATTGACCTATGTCTGAAAACGCTGCTATTTCATCGAAGCGTTCCTCTATTTCTTCGTTGCTCAAGCCCAAGACTGTCGCATTCATGTAGACATTTTCGCGACCAGTAAATTCGGGGTTGAAACCAGAGCCCAGTTCTAATAATGCTGCAACTCTTCCATTGATTTCAACAGAACCACTACTCGGCGTGAGAGTTCCACAGATAAGCTGTAAAATGGTGGATTTTCCTGAACCATTACGCCCTATAATTCCAACAGTTTCACCTTTATTGATTTTGAAAGAAACATCCTTTAGAGCCCAAAACTCTTGAAAAAATTGTGTTGGCGCTCTTCCTTTCATTTTTTGTAATTGAGGCCAGATGAACTGTTTTAGCCTATCATGAGGAGCATTATAGATTTGGTAACATTTACTTAAATTTTCAACTTGTATAGCTATATTTCTAGATGACATCAGAAAATCCTTTCCTTGTTTTTTGGAACCAAAGATACCCTGCCCATGCCACAAAGAAGCTTATGCCTGCGTAAATTGCCAGTCCACTCCAACTAGGTAGTTTTCCAAATATAAGGACTTGTCTTGCTTGTTCAATAATAAAAGTTAAAGGGTTTAAATATAAATAAGCTTGGTATTTTTCTGGAAGAGCGGAGATGGGATAAAACACTGGGGCTAAAAAAAGCATAACCGTTGTAATTATTCCTATTGTTTGCCCAACATCTCGTAAAAACACGCCTATAGATGCTAGAAACCAAGCAAAACCTAAAGTCATAAGCATAAATGGCATTAGGATCAGAGGGAGACAAAAACTTGACCATGGTAAGTAACCGTTTAGAAGAACACAGGCAATCAATAAAACTACTAGACTGACGACAAAGTGAAATAATGCCGCTCCCATAGAGATGACTGGTAAAACTTCTAAAGGGAAGATTACTTTCTTAACGTAGTTTGCATTCCCTAAAATAAGGCTTGGAGCTCTATTGAGAACTTCAGCAAAAAGGGTATGGATGATCAACCCAACAAACAAGATAATTGCAAAATCAGTATTGTCTTCACTTGCTTCTAGGCCCCAACGAGCTTTAAAGACCACAGAAAAGACAAAGGTGTAGACCATAAGCATTAAGATTGGGTTAAAAAATGACCAGCCTAGTCCCATCATTGACCCTTTATAACGACCGACCACATCTCGTCTAGTCATTTGAGATATAAGATTTCGATTTTCCCAAAAACTTCTAAGGAGCGATCGTGGGGATACAAGGTGCTCACTATGGGGGTTCATCAGAGTACCTGATTATGATGTAAGGACTTTACATTATGACATTGGAAAGCTTTTGCTAATTGTTGTCGTTGCATCGATTATTGTAGTAATTAAGGTACAGGAAGTTTACCTTGCGCGCCTATTGTAGGCAACTTCTGAGAGCTACAATTGCGTTTCATTGTCACTAGATTTATAGTTCTATATTATACAATAACTAATTTGGTTTTAAGCCATATTTTTGCATTAATTTAAGGGGAGTCAGTTAACTTCAAGCATACTTTGGGCATTCAAGCTATATTTTTTTGGAAGATAAAACGTAATGAAAAGAATTATAGAATGTTGATGGATATTACGGTCATTATCGTAAGTTGGAATAATCAAAACTTAATCAAAGAGTGCTTACAAAAACTTACGGAGCAAAGTATCCAAGCTAAGCGGATCATTGTCATCGATAACAATAGTTCTGATCATTCTGCAGATGTTGCCGATACATTTGAAAATGTTGAAGTGCTTAAGATGGATTCAAATTTAGGCTTTGCAGCTGGAAATAACCGCGCGTTGGAAGAGTGTGGTACAGAATGGGTTGCTTTACTGAACCCTGATGCATTTCCTGAAAAAGACTGGATTAAAGCCTTGCAAGAAGCGACTCTAAATAGTCCAACTGTCACAGCTTTCGGCTCTCGACAGCTGTGCGAGGCCGACACCTCTATCATAGATGGTCTTGGAGATTCTTATCATATTAGCGGCCAAGCTTGGAGAACTCGACATGGAGCACAACAAAAAGAAGATGATCTAATCGCTAAAGAGATATTTTCACCTTGTGCAGCAGCAGCCTTATATAAACGCCAGGCATTGATTGATATTGGTGGCTTTGACGAAGACTATTTCTGTTATATGGAAGATGTTGATTTAGGGTTTCGATTGCGGCTTGCTGGACATGAAATTTTGAGTGCGCCTAGCGCTATCGTCCATCATGTCGGTTCAGGTTCTACTGGTGGACAACATAGTGATTTTGCTGTGTACCATGGTCATAGAAACCTTGTTTGGACGTATATAAAAAATATGCCCCATTTTTTGTTTTGGTTTCTCTTGCCGCTTCATATATTACTAAACATAATAACCATCGTTTGGTTTTGTACTCGAGGGCAAGGTCAAATCATTCTAAGAGCTAAGATGGATGCGATGAAATGTTTACCCTATGTCTGGACAAAACGAAGACATGTTCAGAGACGACGTGTATGCTCTACCCTCGATATATGGAGGGTTTTGAACAAGGGACTCTACGGAAAAAATTCATAGTATCACTTTGAGTTTAGCTAGCCTCAACGGGGGTAAATAGCTCTCTAGTAGCTTCCTTCTGGAATAATACTATGGAGACTGGCTTCTTGTTCAGAGTTCAGGTAAACCTCCTTACCTTCTTTTGGGACAATATCACCAGTAACCTCCTCGTCGGTTGTTTCTGGCGCACGTTGCTGAAGCACTCCTTTTTCTTCAAAGTTCGTTGGGAAAGAGTCTATTCCCCCCAAGTCCATCTCAGACAGTTCACGACTCTCAGCATCTTGTTGCATCTCAATACTTTCTTCGGAGATAGTGCTTTCTGTAATTGAATAAATAGTCTCCTCATCTAACGCAGAAAGTTCATTATTAACCATGGATGGAGCTATTGGGTCTGAACCGTCGCCCCTTCTTCCACTTAAAAAATTGTCGGTTGTTTTTTCCTCATTAAGGGGTATTGCAATAATAGGTTCTTCGAACAGACTATTTTTATAGAACAAAAGTAGTCCACCAATTAAGACCACGACAAGGGTGACTTTTACTAACTGTTGCATATAATTACTCTCTACTTTAGATTGTAAACGACAAATCAAGTTCTAAATAAATATTTTATTTAAATTTTTTTGATTTTATAGAGTCGCGAGACGAGGAAACGAAAGCAGCAGCCAGAAGGTTCTCCCTGACTGCCGCTTACTTCAGTCTACATAATATTCCAATTAAGGTCGGGAACATTATTAATCAAGCCATGGGCGCTAATCGCACTACCGTCCATCATATAAAGGTAGTTTTGTCCGGTCGCTGCATGCCGCCATAAGATATCAGCTTTTCCATCACCGTTGAAATCGTCAACACCTTGTATTTGCCAGTTAGAGTCAGCAACAG
>OJDV01000429.1_pt1 | contig 14897 bp, 9 predicted proteins | sample 1592911 | NCBI WGS metagenome assembly OJDV01 (sample SAMN05416860, study PRJEB24817) | seawater metagenome | isolation source: Sea water | place: Canada:Atlantic | collected 2013-11 | reverse complement strand
ACGAGATTTCTGCCTGTCTCGTGGGCTCGGAGATGTGTATAAGAGACAGCGACGATGACGAGCCGATCGCGGCGAAGCCCGAGCCCAAGGCCGAGCCCAAGCCCAAGGCCGAGCCCGTGGCCGCGGCCGCGGCGCCCGCGCAGAAGTCGATGAACGACGGGCTCGCGAAGACGAAGGCGGGCTTTGGCCGTCGCCTCAAGGATCTGTTCAGCAAGGAGGAACTCGACGACGACCTCAAGGAGCAGATCGAGGAGTTCCTCTACACCTCGGACATCGGCACGGCGGCGACGAGGAAGGTGCTCAAGGGCCTCGACGCGCTCGACGACACGGTCAAGAAGGACCCGCAGGCGGTCTGGGACGCGGTGCGCGCGCAGGTCACCTCGATGCTCAAGAACATCGAGAAGCCGATGGTCGTCGAGGCCAAGGAGGACGGCCCGTTCGTGATCCTCGTGGTGGGCGTGAACGGCGCGGGCAAGACGACCTCGATCGGCAAGATGGCCTCGAAGTACAAGCACGAGGGCAAGTCCGTGATGCTGGTGGCGGGCGACACGTTCCGCGCGGCGGCGGTCGAGCAGCTCGAGGTGTGGGCCAGGCGCGTGGCGATACCGGTGCACAAGGGCGAGTCCGAGGCGGACCCGGCGTCGGTGGTCTTCGACGGCATCAAGCGCGCGAAGGAGGAGGGGATCGACGTGGTCCTGTGCGACACGTCGGGGCGCCTGCACACGAACGCGAACCTGATGGACGAGCTCAAGAAGATCCACCGCGTGAGCGGCAAGGCGATGGAGGGCGCGCCGCATGAGACGCTGCTGGTGCTGGACGCGAACACGGGCCAGAACGCGATCCAGCAGGCCAAGGACTACGGCGCGGCGTTGGGGCTGACGGGGCTCGTGCTCACGAAGCTCGACGGCACGGCGCGAGGCGGCGTGATCCTGGGCATCGGCGAGGAGGTCAGCACGCCCGTGCGCTACATCGGCATCGGCGAGGGCGTGGAGGATCTGCGCGCGTTCGACGCCGAAGAGTTCGTCGATGCGCTGTTCCTCTGAGGTCGCAAGGGGTGAGGGCTCGCTTGTGGGCGTCGTGGCCGCTGTGTTATTACGCTCATGATAGACGACATCGAGTATCCAGTTGGAACTCGTCCCCATGCGAGCGGGTCAGGTGCGCATGCGATTGAGAATTGGAGCGCTGTGTGCGCTGACGTTGTTGGCGCTGCTGGTTCCGCAAGAGGCGGATGCCCAGGAGATCCGTCGTAAGTTCAAGGATCGCGTGCACGTGGTGCAGCCCAAGCCGGTGCTCCAGAAGGGCCGCTTCGAGGTCTCCCCGCGCATCGGATTCTCGTTCAACGACTCGCTCTACCAGTCGATCAAGGCTGGTGCGGCGGCGAACTTCCACATCACCGAGCGGATCTACGTCGGCGGCGTGTTCGACTGGTACAACTTCGGCGGCGCGCTGGGCGGCCAGACCGAGGCGTTCGGTGCCGCGCAGAACCAGACGGGGACGCAGCCCGACGTGCCGGTGATGAACTACTACGGCGGCCTGCAGTTCGGGTTCGTGCCGATCTTCGGCAAGTTCTCGATCTTCGGCTCGGGCATCGTCTACTACGACATCGCGGCCCAGGTCGGCCTGGGTTGGGCGGACTCGGCCTCGCTGCAGAGCGCGTCGTCGGGCGGCCTCGCCGGCTCGATCGGGATCGCCAGCCACATCTTCGTCACGGAGTGGATGTCGGTGAACTTCGAGGTCGGCGACACGCTGTACTTCGCGCCCGTGGGTGGCACGTCGACGCTCTCTCACATGGTCGCGGCGTCGGTCGGTCTGGGGTTCTACCTCCCGACCTCGGTGAAGCGTACGGCGGAAGGATCCAAGGAGGGCGACAAGTGAACGACTCGATGCGAGCGATGATGTGCGCGGCGGCCCTCGCGCTGACGTGGACCGCGGCGCCCTCGACGGCGACCGCGCAGGATCTCCCCAACGACGAGGTCAAGGTCTCTCCGTTGGAGGCTGGCGGGCCGATCGTGCGCCGCAAGCTGCTCTACCGTTCGACCCGCCTCGAGGTGATGCCCTTCTTCGGAGGGACGGTCACCGACACGTTCACGCAGAACCTCTTCGTGGGCGCGAACGCCGGGTTCCACCTGACGAACGAGGTCTCGATCGGCCTGACGGGTGGTTTCGGGATCGCGCACCCCAAGACGAGCCTCCGCGAGTCCGCCGAGCTGGTGCTTCGCGACCCGGGCGACATCTCGTACTCGAAGATCGACTGGTTGGTCGACCTCGAGGGTCAGTGGGTGCCGATCTTCGGCAAGTTCACCGTCATGGACGGGCTGATCCTCAACTACGACATCCACCTCATCGGTGGTGTGGGCTTCGTGGCGCAGAGCGCGATCTCTGCGGTCGAGGACCAGGATGCCGCGAACACGTCGTTGGGTCAGGGGACCGTGGCCGGCGTGGCCGGCGCGGGCATCCGACTGTTCGTGGGCGACATGTTCGCCATCACGTACGACGTCCGCGACTACGTGTTCTCGCGCGCCGAGGTCTCCAGCGGGAGCGAGGACCTGCGCGTGGCGAACAACGTCATGATGTCCCTCGGGGTGAGCATCTTCCTGCCAGGCCAGGTCAAGGTCTCGCGCTGACGAGCGCTCGAGCCCCCCGTACACGAGCCACTCGATGGACTTCAAGCAGATCGCGATGCGCGCCTACGAGCGCGGCGACATCGCCCGCGCGCTCGCCGTGTTGCTTCAAGGCATCAAGAGGAGGGGCGGCGACGAGGCCGCGCTCGAGCTCTTGCTCGGCGTGTACGGCAACGGCGCGACCTCTCCGGGCTTCGAGCCCGACGTCGCCGCCGTGCTGGCGGCACACCCCGAGTCTGGTTTCATCGCGGGACAGCTCCTGGAGCGGCTCGAGGAGCGCGGCGCGGCGCGCGTCGTGTCCGCGCTCGAGCGCGCGCTCGGAGATCGCGGCGTCCTCATCGAGTATGTCTACCGCCACACCGTGACCCCGGAGGCCGCCCCCGGCGCGCTCGTCCCCGAGGCCGCGGACGTGTCGGTCGAGCTCGAGTTCGACGACGATCAGATCGTGGGCGAGCTCGAGGACGAGCGCGCCGATGAGGTCGATGAGGCAGCGGAAGCAGAGGCGGTCGAAGACGTCGAGCCCTCCGACGAGTCTGGTTCTTCGCCCTCGGACCACGAACTGGCGGTGGACGAGGTGGCCGACGCGCCCGTTGGCTTCGACGTCGTGGACGCGAACGCGCCGACCGAGCGGATCGTGAGGACGGAGAGGTCGGGGAGGGGGCGCCCGGAGGAGGCTCCCGAGGTGCGCTCGGGCGAGGTGCCCAGGACCCGCGTACCCGGCCTTCCGAGGAAGGCGCTCGCGGTGGCCGCGGTCGCGATGCTCGTCGCGGGGGGCGTCTGGTTCGTCATGGAGCGTTCGGCCGCCGAGAGCGCGCTGGATCAACACCTCGAGATGTTCGACCCGCTCAACCCCGGCGCGTTCGAGACCGCGCTCAACCGCGCCGGGACGCGCTGGGGCAGCTCACAGGGTGAGCTCGCGGCGAGGGAGGACTTCGTCGCCGCGCTCGCTGCGCTCGAGGTGCACGGCACCTACACGTTGACCTCGGATGTCGAGTCTCCCTGGGCGAGCGGCGCCGAGGCGATGCTCGCGCTGTCGCGGGGTGACGAGGAGGCCGCGTTGGCGACGGTCGGTGTGATGGAGCGGCGCTGGCCGCGCGCGCTGGCGACGGCGTGGTCGCGCGCCAGGCTCGAGGAGGATCGTGGGCGGTTGTCCGAGGCCTGGCGACGCTACGAGCTCGCGTCGCAGCGCTTCGACCGGTTCGTCCCGGGCGCGCTCGGGCAGATCCGCGTGGCGATCCGCGCGGGCGACCGCGAGGGCCTCGAGAAGGCGGGCAGGTCTCTACAGGCGCTCAACCCGTTGCACCCCTACCTCTACGCGCTCGAAGGGGGCGCGTTGGGCTGGGAGGAGCTGATGACGGTGACCGTGCCTGGCGGAGCCCAGCTCGGCGCGGGCGCGCCCGACGGCGCCGACGCGTTCCTGAGCGCGTTGGCGCGTTGGCGCTCGGCCTCGCGCGCGTGGCGCCGAGGGGACGCGCAGGCCGCGCGTGAGGGGCTCGACGAGGCGCTCGCGCACGACGACAAGCTCGGGCCGGCGCTGCTGGTGCGCGGCGTGCTCGCGGCGAGCGAGCGGGACATCTCGAAGGCGGAGCACCTGTGGCAGCGGCTCGCGCAGATGGAGGGTGTGAGCGCGAAGCTGCGCATGGAGTTGATGATCGTGGCGCCCAGAGCGCTGGTGGAGGCCGGCTCACCCGAGCGCGCGCTCGCCTGGGCGCTCGACCCCGGGACGCCTGCGAGCCTGCGGGCGTCGTTGGGTGAGAAGGCTGATGAGATTCTGGCCGGCAGGCCCGTGTCGCTGGCGCTCTCGAGGCGCCAGCGCGAGGGGCTCGAGGAGGAGGAGGCCGCCGCGCTCGTCTCGCTCGCCGCGGCGATGCGCGAGTCTGGCCGTGAGGCCGAGGCGCTCTCCGTGCTGGCTTTGGCGCGAGAGCGCGGCCTCGAGCGCCCGAGCGTGCGCCTCGCGCGCGCGCTCGTTCACGCCCAGCGGGGCAAGCGCGGCGCGCTCGAGCGCACGCTCCGGGAGATGTCGGCGGACGAAGAGGTCGGAGTCGTGCGCACGCTCGTGGCGCTGCTCGACGGCCAGGACGAGGACGCGATCAAGACCAGCGCGTCCTCGCGCGGCGCGCTCTCCACGCAGCGCGCCTGGTTGCGCGCCCGCGCGCTCGCGCTCTTTCGCGCGGGGCGTTCGGGCCAGCTCCTCGCGTTGTTGGACGATGGGCACGTCTCGCCGATGTACGAGGCGAGCGTGGCGAGGTTGAGGATGCGCGCGTTCGCGCGTGAGGGGCGCGGGAACGAGCGCTACGTGGAGGCGAGGGCGCGCGTGGTCGAGCCGCCGCCCGAGGGCGTCGAGGCGCTCGTGGACCTCGCGGTGGGGAGCTTCTGGCAGGGGGATCTCGAGGAGGCGAAGGTGCTCGCGGGGAAGGTGCTCGAGCTGACCTCGGGGCACCCCGAGGCGAACTGGGTGATGGGGCTCGCGCTGCGCCACGAGGGCAAGTCCTCGGAGGCGCGCGTGCACCTCGAGCGCGCGCGCATCGGCGACGAGAACGACCCGCGCCTCCTCTACGAACTCGGGCGCGTGTACGCCGAGCTCGGCCAGTGGGAGCGCGCGCAGAAGATGTTCTACCGGTCGCTGCTCGGGGACCGGAAGTCCGTGCGCGCGATCCGCGCGCTGGGTGACGCGTACGTGCGCCACGACAAGGAGCTCGGTCGCCGGGAGTTTTCTCGAATCCTCGGGAGTTACAACTCGCAGGGATCCACGCGGGCGCAAGCCGGCGAGGTGCTCAAGTGGTTGGCGGTGCTCCATGGGAGCCGCGAGGGTGAGGAGCAGGCGCTCGGTCACCTGACCCGCGCCGAGGAGCTCCTCGGAGAGCGCGCCGACGTGTTGGTCGAGCGCGCGAAGTTTCTCCGCGCGCGCGCGGAACGTGAGGGTGCCCGAGATGTCTTGAAGAGGGCGTTGAGGAGTGACACGACGCTCGCCGAGGCCCACCTCGAGCTCGCGAAGCTCGAGATCGAGGTGGACGACGCGCAGGCCGCGGCGACCTCGCTGCGCAGGTTCCTCGAGCTCGAGCCGCACGGAGCGCGCGCCACGTGGGCGCGCGACAAGTTGAGTGAGATGTCCCCGGCGAATTGATTGGATTGGATGAAGGCAGGCTTGGTACATCGCGCGATGTTCATGGCGACGGTCGTCGCGTTGAACCTGACGCCTGCGTCCTCCCACGCCATCGATCTCCGGATCCGAGGAGAGGCGAAGCTCGCCGCCGACGTCAAGGGCGCGGGGACCGCGCTCCAGGTGAGCGGGGCGCTGCGTGACGAGCTGGGCGCGCCCCTGGCCATGCGTGACGTCGGCATCCAGGTGGTCAAGGAGGATGGCACGCCCGTGGAGCTGGGCGCGACGTCGCTGGCCACGGACATCCAGGGGAAGCTGAGCGAGCAGTTCGAGCTCGAGCCTGGCGTGTACATGGTGCGCCTGAAGTTCACCGACGCGTCGGGCCTGCTGGCCGCGGACGTGGCCACTGCTCGCGTCGAGCTCAAGCGCCTCCAGCCCAAGTTGGAGCTGCGCGCGCCCGACCTCACGGTCGGCCGGAGCAGCCCCTCACAGCTCAAGATCAGAGCGTCCGCCGACGGCATCGGCGTCCGCGCCCCCGCCGAGGTCTTCGTCAACGGCGCGTTCGCGGGCTCGGTCGAGCTCGACGAGCGGGGCCGCGGCGTCTTCGACCTGAGCTCGCACATGAAGGCCGGTGAGAACGAGGTCGGCGCGCTGATGCGCGCGACCCGCATGCGTCCCGAGGCGCGCGACGTGACGACCGCGTGGTTCGCCGGCGACGCCGAGCTCGCCGCAGACCTTTCCACCTCCAGGTTGCGCCTGGAGCGTGGCCTGATCGTCTCGGCGAGGGTGACAGATGGGGAGATCTCGGTGCCCGGCGCGACGATGAGCGCGGCGCTCTTTCGGGTCGACGACGGGACCGAGGGTAAGGTGCTGCGCCGCGAGACTGGCGTGACCCGCGGGGACGGCCGCGCCGAGATCTTCTTCCCGACGGCCGAGCTCGACGAGGGCCTTTGGAGCGCTCGCGTGACGTTGCTCCCCGACGCGGGCGCCCGCGTCGAGGCGATGACGGGCGCGGTCGAGCTCGACCGCACCTCGTCGCGCTGGCTGCTCAACGTGCTCGGCCTGGTCACCGTGTTGGCCGGCGCCGCGGCCCTGATGTGGCGCCTGTCGATGACCGACTGGCGCGCGTGGTGGCGCCGTAAGGACGAAGGTGAGGAGGAGCTCGAGCTCTCGTACGACGCGAACGAGCGCGTGCAGTTCGAGTCGTTCGAGCCGGGTGACGACGCCCCGGTCGGGTTCGACGCGATCGGCGGCTTCGTGTGGGACCACTGGCGCGCCGCGCCCGTGCCGCTGGCCACGATCACGCTGGAGCGGCGCGCCGGTGGCGAGCCCATCGAGGTCGTCGCGGGCCGCGACGGCGGGTTCGTGGTGCGCGGCATCCCCCGCGGCGTGTACGCGCTCACGGCGCGCGCTCACGGGTTCGCGCCTGGCGTCATGGAGGTCTCGATCCCTCACGATGGGAAGCTGCGCGCGTGCCGCGTCGGGCTGGTCGCGATCCCGCTCAAGGTCAGGCGCTTCTACCAGGCGTGGATCGCGCGCACCCGCGGTAAGGATCTCTGGGGGCACCTCTCTCCTCGTCAGATAGAGGACGCGATCTGGGACGAGGTGTCGTCCCGTCAGCTCGCCGCGCTCCCGCCCGAGCGCGTCGACGGCGCGCGCGGCAAGCTCCGGGAGCTCCTGTCCGAGCGCGCCGAGCTCGGCGAGATGGACTTCGACGCGCTGCTCACCGCGGTGACCGACGTCGTCGAGGAGAGCTACTTCAGCGGCAGGAGCTACGACGACGAGCTCTGGGAGCTCTCGGTGTCGATCGTGAGGCGCCTGGACGCGCAGCTCGGCATCGAGCCCGAGCAGGGGAGGGCGTCATGACGCACGCGTTGGCGAGGCGCCTCCTGGGTTGGGCATGCGCGCTGGCGATCGTGTTGGGCGGCGCGCTCGGCGCGAGCGCGCAGTCCGAGGGCGGAGACTACGACGTCGAGAGCGACGACTGGAACGGGCTCAACGGCCTGTTCGTGCTCGCGCGCTCGCTCGACGTCGAGCTCGTGTTCCACGACACGCTCGACTACGCGGAGCTGAAGACGGAGGAGCCGCTCATCGTGCTCTACCCGAGCCAGGGGCTCGACGTGGGCAGCGTGGAGCGCTACATGCTCGAGGGCGGCCGCGTCCTCGTGGCCGACGACTTCGGCGCGAGCGGTGAGCTGCTCGAGCGGCTCGACCTCTCGCGCGTCGAGCCGGTCCGCGGGACGCTCCCTCACGACGAGTTCCTCAACAACAACCCCGCGCTGCCGATCGTGCGCTCGAGCGGCGTGCATGGCCTGCTCGAGGGCGTGGACGTCGTCGTCGCGAACCACCCGTCCGTCCTCTACAACGTCGGCGGTCCGGTGCTCGGGTTCAGCGCCGACGGCGGCCTCGTCTACGACATGAACCTCGGGAAGGGGAAGGTCGTCGTGATGGGCGACTCGAGCATGTTCATCAACCACATGCTCACGATCGGCGACAACGCCCAGCTCGCGCGCAACTCGCTGCGCTACGTCTGCTCCGACAAGCTCCCGTGTCGGGTCCACCTCTACGTCGGCGCGTTCGAGCAGTCCGGGACCTTCGGCGCCCCCGACGACCCGCTCTCGAAGTCACTGACCGAGAGCGTCTCCTCCTTCAACGACGCCATCGCCTCGCTGCTCGACAGCATCCCGGCCGAGGCGCTCATGTACTACCTGGGCATCCTGTTCGCGGGCGGGCTGGTCGTCTACCTGTTCACGATCTTCCCCGCGCGCGCCACGCGCCCCTACAGCGCGTACCTGAGCGACGTGCGCGAGCGCCTCAACGCGCCGCAGAGCGAGTTCGACTGGAACCTCGCGCGCTTCGACGTCAACGCCGGCGGCATGAACCACGCGCTGCCGGTGGCCATCCTGAAGCAGATCTTCGAGGAGATCTTCCTCAGGGGCCTCGACGCCTGGGAGCTCGAAGAGGGCGAGCCGCGCCCCGACGTCCAGGCGCTCGGTGACCTCTTCGCCAGGCGCTACCTGGACATGCACGACGCGGATCGCGCCCGCCGGGTGCGCGGGCAGCTCGTCGAGCTGCTCGCGACGCTCGCGCGCGTGCCCACGCGGCACAAGGTCTTCCTCGACTCGGACGTCTATTTTAGCGAACGTGATCTGCTCAAGATCCACGAGCGCTGCATCGAAGTATTGGAACTGATGGGCCAACGGGAGGAGTATGAGCGACGTACCCGCACAGACACATGAACCAGCGGCCGACGAGGCCGCCAAACCAGCCGATCCACAGGCGGAGGCGCGCGCGCAGGCGCTCGCCCAGATCCGGACACTGTCCGACGCGGTCAAGCGAGAGGTGGGCCGCGTGTTCATCGGCTCGGACCAGATCACCGAGGGCCTCCTCATCGCGCTCATCGCGGGCGGGCACGTCCTGCTCGAGGGCGTCCCGGGCGTCGCCAAGACCACGCTCGTGCGCACGTTCGCGCAGACGCTCAGCGTCTCCTTCAGCCGCGTGCAGTTCACCCCCGACCTGCTCCCGAGCGACATCACCGGCGTCTACATCCCGAACCTCCAGACCCAGGAGTTCATCCTGCGTCGCGGCCCGATCTTCGCCTCGGTCGTCCTTGGCGACGAGATCAACCGCGCCCCCGCCAAGACGCAGTCCGCGTTGCTCGAGGCGATGCAGGAGCGCCAGGTCACCATCGAGGGCGAGACCCACGAGCTCCCCAACCCGTTCCTCGTGCTCGCCACACAGAACCCGCTCGAGCAGGAGGGCGTCTACATGCTCCCCGAGGCTCAGCTCGATCGCTTCCTGCTCAAGGTCGTCATCGGCTACCCCTCGCCCGAGCAGGAACTCCAGGTCCTCAAGACCCACCAGCGCGCGCGCCCCGACATCACCCCGAGGATGACCCCCGAGGACATCGCCGCGGTGCGACGGTTCGTCGACACGAGCGTCCACGCGTCCGACGAGATGATGCGCTACATCATCACGCTCGCGCGCTTCACGCGCGACCACCAGCACGTCGCGCTCGGCGCCTCGCCGCGAGCCGCGCTCTCGCTGCTCAAGGCCTCCAAGGCGCGCGCCGCGCTGCGTGGGCGCGACTACGTCCTCCCCGACGACGTCCGCGCGCTCGCCCCCGAGGTCTTCTCGCACCGCGTGATCCTCTCCGCCGAGGCCGAGCTCTCGGGCATCTACGCCGGGGAGATCGTCCGCCAGGCGCTCTCCAAGGTCCGCTACTCACCGCAGCGTTGAGCAGAGCAGGCGAATGAGCCCATACCTCACAGCGCGCGGGCGATGGCTTCTGCTGTCGGGATCGGTCTTCCTCTTCATGGGGGCGCTGCTCTCGCGCCCGCTGATCCTTTTCATGGGCGAGATCCAGATCGCGCTCGTCGCGCTCGGGTTCCTGCTGCTCGTGCCCTCGGCCGTGGCCGTGGATCGCCGCCGCGTGCGCGTCGAGGTCGACCTCGACGAGGACGACGCCGACGTCACGCACCTGACTGGCGATCCGTTCACCCTCGGCATCCGTGTCATCAACGAGTCCGGCGTGACCCTACACGCGCTCAGGGCCCAGCCTTTCGGCGCCGAGAACCTCGAGTGCGAGCCGCTCGAGGAGATCCAGGCGCTCCCCAGGCGCAGCGCCACCCGCGCGTCGTTCGTCACGCGCGCTCGCCTCAGCGGCCGCTGGGCGCTCCACGGCTTCGACGTCCGTGTCAGCGACCCCCTCGGCCTCATCGAGTCCAAGGACTACCTCCCGTGCGCGCACCCCATGGAGTTCATCCCGAAGATGGCGCTGCCTCGCCGCGCGCCCCGCTCCCGCGCGCTCATCCGCGCCGAGGGCGGGCGCCACGCCGTGCGCCGACTCGGCGTGGGCACCGAGGTCCGCGAGCTGCGCGACCACCACCCCGGCGACCCGCTCCGACACGTCGCCTGGAAGGCCACCGTGCGCCGCGGGAAGCTCATCTCGCGTAACTTCGAGCACGAAGCCTCTCGCCGCGCCTACGTCCTCCTCGACATCTCGTGCTCGATGCGCGGCGGCTCCCCCGCCGGCCTCAAGCTCGAGCACGGCTTCGAGGAGGTCCTCGCGTTCGCGCGCGGCGCGCTCGATGGGCGCGACTCCGTCGGTATGATCACCTTCGACGAGAAGGTCTACGGCCACGTCCTCCCGTCCGCCTCGCCAGGCCAGCTCCGCAAGATCACGCGCCACCTCACCGGCCTGAGCGCCGTCGTAGACCCCGAACTCACCGAGCTCGACGACGACGAGGTCCACGCCCTCCTGGCCGACTACCTCCTCATCCAGGAGCGCCTCGACTTCAAGAAGGGCGACGAGGTCGACCCCCACACCGGCGTGAACACCAAGCTCCTCAAGCGCTGGCTCTCGAGCGTCGAGCGCGACAACCTCGAGCGCTACGACACCCCGGCGCTGCGCGAGGGCGTCGTCTCCCTCGAGACCTCACTGGCGCGCCGCTTCGCCCAGCTCCGCGGCGTCCAGCTCCCCTACCGGGTCGAGGCGCGCCTGGGCATGAAGGAGCGCGGCCTCGTCGACGCGCTCGAGCGCGTCATCGCGACCTCGAAGGGCCGCCACGAGATCCTCGTCGTCACCGACCTCTGCGGCGTCATGAACCTCGACCTGCTCTCTCGCGGCGTCCGCCTCGCCAAGCTCAAGGGCAACACGCTGCGCTTCCTCGTCCCCTTCACCCCCGCGTTCTACGAGCCGCGGCTGGACTCCACCAGGCGCTACCGCGTCCTCAAGGAGCTGTTCACCAGCGCCGAGCGCGACGAGCGCGCGCTCATCGTCGACGAGCTCCGCAAGCTCGGCGTCCGCGTGGAGATGACGCACCCCAGGTTCGCCTGATTCGAGCACCATGTTGAGATAGGAGGGAGCTACGGGACCCTCGAACCGCTCGGCTCGAGGGTCCCGCACATCACCTTGTCAGAACGACAACCTGCGCAGGTCCGAGGGCAGATCCCCTAGCTCCACGATGTCACCGCGCGCGCGCGCCACCATCGTGTCCACGATCGTCTTCGCCTCGACCATGTTCCCCGGGTAGTCGTACCCGAGCAGCGCGCGCATCGCCGCCGGCGAGATGTCTCGCAGGTTGCGGCCACGCGCGAACAGCGCGTCCTCGAAGAACACGTACAGCACGACGTCGAGCACGCCGCGGCGCGCCAGCGACGGGATCACCAGCTCACGGTGCTCCAGCTCCTCGAGGAGCTCGTCCGGGAGCCCGTCGAGCACCGAGTGGGTCTCGGCCGAGGGGCTCGTGAAGCACAGGTACATGCGGGTGCGCGCCTCGGCGCCCGCCTCGAGCAGCTCCGTGAGCATCGGCGGCGTGAGAAGGTCGGCCCGCTCGATGATCAGCGCGCCGCCCTCGCACGCCGCGAGCACGCCCAGCGCCTCCTCCGTGCCGAGCAGGTTCGGCAGCTGCGCCTCGTCCGAGTAGAGCGACGCGTCGTAGACCGTGGCGGCGCCGCGGGGCGAGCCGTCGAGCTCGTGCGCGACCGCCGCCGTGAACGTCTTTCCGACGCCCGGCGCGCCCGCGATCACGAGCGGCTCGGGGGACTCGAGCAGGAACTTGAGCGCCTCCAGGAGCTCCGGCTCCATCATCTGCTGTGCCTCCGGCGGGAGCGGCCGAGGCGGCATGTGCCAGCGCCGCAGGAGCTGTGCTTCTTCTGCGAGCGCCAGCCTGTCCTTGCGCAGCATCTCCTCCTCGGAGCGCGCCTCCTCGAGCTCCTCCTCGAGCTCCTCGACGCGCTCTCGGAGCTCCTGGGTCTCCTCGGCGTCCTCGTCCTCCTCGTCGTCGGCTCCGATCGCGGCAGCGCTCGTCATGCCGAGGCCGCCGTCCGCGATCGCCTGCGCGAGCGCCTCGAACAGCGTCGCGGCCCAGACCAGCGGGCTCATCCTCGACTGGATGAAGTCCAGGTCCTCCAGCGAGATCGCTTCCGGCGGAGCGTCCTCGTCGATCACGTAGCCCACGATCGCGACCTCCGTCCCGTCCATCCTCGGCGCCTCGTCGGGCGGCGTGAACGTGAGCGCGATCGCCAGGCCCATCGACTCCGCGATCCCGGCGAGTGGGTCCGTGTTCGGCTCCATCGAGGGCACGTGCGTGCGCTCCTGGAGCATGATCGCCACGGCCTCGTGGAGCGGGCCGGAGTCCTGCCCCAGCTCCAGACCCTCTTCACCGAGCCGGAACACGCGAGAGGCCCCCTCACGGTGGACCACCAGCGCGAGCTCGACGCCGTTGAACTCGGCGGCGAGCTCCTCGAGGTAGAGCGCGACGGTGTCCTGGCGCCACTCCGAGGTGGCGATCTCTGCGAACGCCGTCGACGGCAACCCACGGAAGCAGAGCATCACGTCACCGAACCACACCAGCGCGAGCAGGATCGAGGTGAACCAGCGCCAGCGCTCCTCCTGGAACTCCGTCGGCTCCACGAGCATCGCCAGCCCCGCAGCGACCAGCGTCAGCAGCACCGTGCCCGCCAGGTACACGCTGCGCTCCCCTAGCGTCATCCCCGCGCCTTCCCCCAGGCTCGTCATCGCGATCTCGAAGATGATGAACAAGATCGACAGGATCGCCGAGAGCTGGAGCGCGGCCTCGGCGTTCGGGATCAACCCGCCGTAGAGCAGGCCGCCCACGATCGCCGCGCCCAACAGGCCAAGGCCCAGGTACATCGCCGGTCGAGGCGTCCCATCCGAGCTCGCCGCGCGCGCGGAGGTCCCCAGCGGGCGCACGAGGATGAGCGCCGCGGCCGCCACGTACGTGAGCGTCGGGTCGCTGATCATCCACTGGTACTGGAGCGCGATCAGCGCGCACCAGCCGAAGGCCAACGTCTCGGCGGCGACCCCCAGCGAGGTCCAGTCCGACAGCGAGCGGTCACGCAGCCGCCAGATCAGCGCGATCAGCAACAGCGCGATCACGAACACCGCGAGCGGGATCGTCGGCTTCTCGTACGACAGCGCGATCTGCCCCGTGAACACCGCGTCGCGTCGCTCCAAAACGAGCAGCGCCTCTGGCCTGCTCGAGATGATGCTGCGCAGCCCCTCCGTGCCCACCTTCGGCTTCATCGGCCGCCCGTCGAGCTCGACGAGCATGTCCCCGTCCTCCACGCCCGTGGGCAGACCCGTCGGGTCCACCGGCTCGCCCGACAGCATGAGGTTGAACCGGTAGAGCGGCCGCACGATCTGGTACTCGATCTCGCGCGCCCCAGCACTCGGCGGAGACGCCGAGTGCAGCGCCGTGCGCACGTCCACGAGGTCCCGCACGCTCCCGTTCTCCAGCGACGTCAGCCTGTCGCCTCGCTTGAGCTGGACGCTCTCGTCCGCGCCGACCTGCGCGCGCACCGAGCGGACCTTCAGGTCCGGTCCAACCGTCACGGGCAGCTTCGGCAGCCCCTGTAGCCTCATCGATGCCGTCGCCATGGAGACGACCGTCACCACCGCCAGCACCAACCAAATGATCGTCGTCCGCCGCATCCTGCCTCACCGCTCCACATGAGTCGGCGCGACCTCCAACGGACGCGCTCTCTGGTATTGTGCAGCCCCGAGCGCGCTCTGTTAAACTTTAAGGAGCGCGCGCATGCTGCGCGCGAACTTCATAGTCGCTGGCGTCGCCGAACACCAGCGCCCCCACGCCTCGCACGGAGCGTCACGATGACCCCTCGACGCGCCGCCGCCGCCGCTTCAGCCCTCGCGCTCACGCTCGCTGCGGGCTGCGCCACGCCGACCGCCTCCGCCGACTCCGACGCCATCGCCCGCGCTCAACAGCGCGCCGCGCGCGACGCGGCGCGCGCGATGGTCGCGGCGATGGACGCGGGCAGGCCCGGCCGCAGGTATGTGGTGGGGGGTCACGCGACGACCACGCGCGAGCTGGCGGAGCTGGTGCGCGCGGAGTCGGGCGGGGCGGAGCCGAGGGTGATAGGGGGTGACGTGACGCGGTGGTGGTCTCGGCTCGGAGGAGCGCGAGGGGCCATCGAGGAGAGGACGTGGGGGGCGTGGCGCAGGGCGCAAGCCAGCTACGACGGGAGCCGAGCGCGAGGCGAGCTCGGGCACAAGCCCAGAGGCATGGAGGGGACGCTGAGGGAGACGCTGGCGTGGTACGAAGCGTACGGAGCCTGAGCCGGGTCAGACCACCATGTAGATCGCCTGTCTCTTATACACATCTGACGCTGCCGACGATCTACTCTGTGTAGAT
>OJDV01000428.1_pt1 | contig 14917 bp, 12 predicted proteins | sample 1592911 | NCBI WGS metagenome assembly OJDV01 (sample SAMN05416860, study PRJEB24817) | seawater metagenome | isolation source: Sea water | place: Canada:Atlantic | collected 2013-11 | reverse complement strand
AGATCGTCGGCAGCGTCAGATGTGTATAAGAGACAGTAGCTGCTCTATTACTTATAATCTCTATCCTAATAATCTTTTATGATTTTATCTTGTATGGGGGATGCCTCTTAATAGCAACAGCAGTAATTCATAAAATTTGGAATACTTGGATTCGAAAAAAGAGTAAAAAGGTAACTGAACTTGAAAGTGAAAATGAAGGTTTAAAAACTAAAATAGAGGAATTAAACAAACAAAAATCAAATGTTCTTGGCATTAAAGATATTTTAGAATTGGGTTTAAAAGAGTTTGATACCAAACTCACCCGAACATGAAATCAAAATGTCAAAATGGGTGAAAAGACAGTTCATTTTATTGGTGCCCTTGAAGTAAAGGTTATAGCAAAATATGGTATTGATATGAAGAATTTAAAAATTCATCAAGGCCATACATCGAATGTTGTTAAGCTTGCCGATGTAAACCCTAAGTTTTTATCGTTCAATGGCCTGGAATACGACTGGAAAATTTGTGAACTAAAAGAATTTAAGCAACCCATATTGGGTGCAGATCATTGGCGAACTGCTGATCAACTTAAAACCCATGTTTCTGTACTTCAATAACAGTTAAGAAAAGAAACACATCAACAAATGGTTAATGGACCAGAAGAACTGGATTGGGTAATTAATCCAATGAAAGAGGGGGTGTATGAAATGATTCGCTTAATGTTTGGCTTAACAAGCAAGCAGTTAGTAATAGTTGATAAATACGATGAGACATTTATTTCATTAGATCAATTTAGCGGAGCTCGTAACATGCCAAAGATGGCCTAAGGTCAGATGACATCACACATTTACAAAAAGGGGAGTCTACTAAACTCATTAGTTATTTAGAAAAGTTAGGTACGGCAAATCCGACAATTACAAATTTGGAACTAACTACTGCTGAAAAGGAAATATATGTTGGTGATTATAAATATGGAGAAGGACCAAATGATGGATTAACAGTTAAATTTAGTAAAAGTAATAACCTTAAATTCGGAAGGCTTGGCAAGTCTGGAGGACTTCTAATGATAAGGGACCACATAGCTTTACATATCGTGGGACTTCTTCAACTGAAATAATTTTTCATGTAGTAAATAATCAAGTTCAATCATTTAGCAGTGTTGATCCAAACCTAACATTGAAAGCCATCAAAGTGTACAAGTAAATAAAGCATTCGAAGAGTAGAGCAAATTACTGTGAAATGCAACTTATTATCAACTGTTTATCTAAATTGAGTTCATGAATGCAAAGTATTTGCCCGATCCGAATGCTTCCTCGGTAGCTTTAGCGAAGAAGGGCAGAAGTGGCAAGGCCAAAAGAATTAATGTTGCCTTAAAAGTGGATCTACAAAGACTGATTAGATTTTAATAAATAATGGCTTTCCATAAAGAGAAGTGTTTAATTTTTATATCAAGAAGCAGGTATTTTGGTATTACTTTTGATTCCAATGGAAGTTGTTTTTTTAATAGGTTCAATACAAGCAGTTTTTTTAGCCCTATTGATCTTTATTAAGAAGGCCAAGATGTTAGCTGATAAGTTTCTAGCAATATGGCTCTTGTTTATGGGGACCCATCTTGTTTTTGCATATCTGATTCACGAAGGTCTTCATCTGGAGCACCCCGTTTTTATTTCTTTTGCTGTTAGTTTTGCTATGCTAGAAGGTGCATTTACATATATTTATGTAAGTATCCTTATCAGTAAAAATCAACAATTTAAATGGCGTTATTTAATTCACCTAGCACCTTATGTGATATTTACTGCCATCATATTTTTCACTGTTTTTAATAGCGAAAAAACTCCATCTGAAGGTATTTATTTATTATTTAATGAACCTACTCCAGTTGTGCTTCTGGTTCAGCTTTTAGATGTATTCTTAGGACCAATTTATATGATAGGGTGCTTAGTTAAGTTGAAAAAACACCAACGTAAGCTAAGTCGAAATTTTTCTTATACGGAAGAAATAGATTTAAACTGGTTAAAATATGTAATAGGTGTTATGACTTTAGTCTGGGGGGTAGTTATTGTCGTTAATGTATTAAGCGACTGCACTGACATAATTGATAATAGCATTGGATCAGATATTATTTATGGATCGGTTACCGTCGCCATCTTTTTTTATGGTTTTTTTGGCATTAAACAACAAATTATTTATGCCGTTCCAATATCCAATTCTACTACAATACCTCCTAAACAGAGAAAAGAACCTCTTACAGACCAATATCAAAAGTCTGGATTAAAGAAAGGGGCATCCGAAAAATACTTGCGACAGTTATTGCAATATATGGATGAGGAAACTCCTTATTTAAATGGTAAGCTCACTTTAAAAGAAGTGGCCTTGGAACTTGAAATTTCTTCGAATCATTTATCACAAGTAATTAATGAAAATTTGGATAAGAATTTCTTTGACTTCGTTAATGAATACCGGATTGATTTTGTAAAGCAAAAAATGGAGGATCCAAAAAATAATAAATACACGATACTTTCAATGGCATATGATAGTGGGTTTAATTCCAAGAGTGGCTTTAATGCTATTTTTAAAAAATATACGGACCAAACACCGAGTCAATATTTAAAAACATTATAATTCATACTATTAGGGCCACCTAACAGATTCCATGCTTTTCTTACTCATCTGTACTTTCTTTCATGTCTTCCCCAAGTCAGTCAACTGTTTTATAGTTAGTTGATCACAAATTACGCTAAGCATCGAGCGAAGCTGAAGTACCGAAGGGCTCTTTTATTATGCGGTGGCAGGCAAACTCCATTCTAAGGTTGGCGAACACCCGAATGAACAACTAGGAGTGAGACAATGCTTGCTGGAAAACCTGGGGAAACCAACGAAGTTCACAAATTCCCGAAAACAATAAAATGAGATTTCTAAATGCGTATTATAAAGCAGAGGTTAATCGGTAAATTATTGATAATATGCCATCGTACCTTGTCGCGTTGACCCTACCTTCAATTATAGTCATTTTTTGAACAAAATTATTTGTTCTAAAAATCTCTTTCTTATAATTGATTTGATATTACCTTCTCCTGATCCGATAATATCATCATTATAAAAGACATCTAATCTTTATTGTTTTACCACCTTAAAACTTTCTACTTGTGTCCCATTTGACCAATTAAAGAAATAGATGCCGCTGCTTAGTTTCTCCATTTTGTATTGAAACGTCACTGCTTTAGTTTCTATCTTATCAATCAAGCTCATATTGGAATTGTAAATCCATATTTTATGATTGCCTTTAGACAAGTTTAGGTTCAATATTTCTGAAACAGGATTTGGATAGTAACTCAACTTTGTTTTCGATTGGATGGAAGGCAATCCTGTGGCAATGCGACAAGTTCCAATTTTATAAGAATCCTTGTTAGCTGAATTATCGTGCTGTCCGGCACCTGCAAAGGAGTAAGTGTAGTAAAAATAGATGGTTGAGCCTTGTGTTGCATTAATCTGAAACGGCACATTGGGCGTAACGTTATAGCCTGGTAAAGGACCACTAACAGAAGTACCGTAATACAAAATACACGTTGGGTTACCTGTGTTGGCATGTAACGGAATAAAAGTAAGGGTAGGGTTGTTGCTTGCCGTTGAGAACTCATACATAAACTCTCCATTAGAAGAAGTGTCTCGACAAGAGGGAGCAGCATCTACAAATACATTCACTGCACCTGAGCTTGCCGTTAAGTTCGACTGATCTGTAGCACTTGCAGTTAGGCTATAATTGCCATTTCCAGTAATCCAATCAAAACTAAAAGGAGCTTGATTGTCAGTTCCAATTAACTGATTATTGGCAAAAAAGCTAACGCTAGCAACCGTATCATTTAAATCTGAAGCGATTGCTGCAATGCGAATTGTATCGAACTCAATGAATCTTGAATTTTCGAATGGAGTAGTAATAGAGACCTTGGGTGCTACATTGTTTGTTATACTTGAAATAATATACATCTCATCGTCATCGCTATAGGTTCCATTATCTACAGTTAATCGCATTTTGTAAACCCCTTCAATCAAACCCATAACAAGGGGTTGAAGCAAAGTATCGTTATTTATAGAGACTACCGAAGGGCCGTATACTTGCTCCCAGTTATAATGAAGGGTTCCGTTGTACGGGTCAACACTTAAACTAGCGTCTAAAGTAGCGCTATCTTTTGGCAATTGAATCAATTGGTTAGCTCCTGCATTTGCAATTGGCTGACTGTAGGGCAGCGTTGAACCTAGTGTGAAATTCAAACGGCCCAGATTAAATTCTCCTTGTTCAAAAGCAAGTCGAATCACTTGAATTCCACTTTTTAATGCGACAAAACTAACGGAAGTACTGGCCCAAGTGGTCCAACTCCCTGTTCCATTTAGGGCAGAAACAGTTTTTACCGTATCGTTGCCAACAACAATGTGGAATGGTCCGCCGCCATTTGCATTGCCTGAAGCATACCGCACGGAAACGGTATAAAAGCCTGCAGTTTGAACATCTACCGTATATTCCAACCATTCGCCTGAATTGATCCATCCGACAACTTTCCCTTCAGTGGCATCGTTACTTGCGTCAACACCTTCTTCTGTTCTATAATCACCGTTATTACTTCTATCCACATCTTGATACGCAATTGTGGAGCCTGAACCACCTTCGAAAATATCGTAATTCCCCGGTTCAATAGTTCCCGGAATAGTTATTGGAGTACCAGAAAAAGGCAATTGATCGCCTGCTATAATGGTTATCATGTTGGAAAGGTTAAAATCGTTTCCTTGATAAATTCTTGCATAAAACCGATGCTTTCCTGCCAAAATGTTTGTTGCCGTATATTCAAACGGAGCAGTGGTGTCTTGACCTAACAAAACTCCGTCTCTTAAAAATTCCACTTTTGTTGCAGTGCCCCCGGTAACGCTTACATTTAATTTACTGCTGCCTCCAGGATACACTTCCGGGTAGTTGGTGATTAACACACCTGTTAAGTCTATGTCTTTGCTTGTGGCGGTGCTATTTGCAGGAACAGTTAATACATAACTGTCTGAAAAAGTAACGGTAAGGCTGGTATTTCCGTAATTGTGGGCGACATAATTTTTTACATTCCCTTTTTTAAATACGGCAGCAATTGGATGATCGGAAGTAACTGTGGCATCTACAATTCCCAAAACATTCATAGCGTGCAGCCAGTGATAGGTCTGAGCATCTGAAACACCAAATTTAAAGTCTCGATCTGGGTAGGAGTCATATAACTGAATTGCCTTTCCTGGGTTTAAAAAAGCCAAGTACTCCCAATAGATATCGTGCCACAGGTTAGGATTTGCCTGGTTGGTTAAAATCCCTGTGTTTGCTTCCATTTCGCTCCATAGTCTAGAAACATAGTTGGTATCATGACCAAGGTACAAGGAACCACCGTGAATGGGGTATAATTCAATTCCATAAGAGGCGGCAATGTCGCTGGTCCAAAAGGTTCCATTGTCGTAACTGTTGCCCCACACTCGAGAAACCAAACTGTATGCTTGATTGGCTCTAAAATTTCGATTGCTTTTATCCAACCAATACTCTTCAATGGCAGTTTGTTCTGTAGTGTACAAGTAAATCCCTAAATCTCGAATTGCTGTGTTACCGCTTACGCTGCCCCAGTGAATTAGAGAAGAGTTAAATTGCATGCTTTCTGAGGTAGATTCTTGATCGTTACCTTGCGGGAAGGTGGCAAAACCATTTGCCCAACAATGGCCTGCATAGGGGCTAAAGTTTCTTAAAAACGGAAACTGAGTATCTGTTCTACTATCACTCGCGGCATCTCGGACCAAAAGGTTCACCATTCGACCCCAATTCGCTGCCCAACCAGGCTGGAACTGTTCCACAAATGCAGCTGCATGAATGAAGTAGCCCCAATGAAAATGGTGATCGTTGATGTTTAGATCTTGCCCATGTCCTGCGGGGTAACCCAATAAACTTGTCCAATTCGAATTGTAATAAAACAAAAAGGCTACTTCTCCAGGTTCAGATTTTAACCAATCTTCTAATCTGGTTTTTACAGTGTTTAAAATTGTATTAACTGCAGCTTGGTTTCCCATTTTATCGGCTATTCTTGCCGTTTGAATGAGGCGATTCATCAATTGCCCTTCATTGTATGAGTCTGTCCAAACATCTAATTGATCGTTTTTAATGGCTTCTACTTTGTCATCTAACTCCCCGGGATTAAAACTGGGGCTATAATAATCTAAATAGGGTAGCGTAGGTACAATTCCATAAAAGGTATTCGAAACCTGAAAATGATTGCCAACCAAGGTCTTCATTTCACCACGTGCAGTAGCGTAAGAAGGACCTATTGGTCGCGGCGAGCTGTTGCTCAAATTATCCCACTGGTGTGGCAGTAACCCAATTAACATGTTGGTATCTGTTCCTTCTTTCACATCAGTAACAATGCTAAAGTCTGTCGTAACTACCGAACTTGAGGCATTAAATTGCCAATCTGCTCGTGTATCAACCGGAAAAACATAGGCGTAGCGTTTGAAAGCGTTGGCCGTAGCCATTACATTGGTGGCGGTAAGCGGAATAAATGCCATGGACCAATAATTTTTACCGTTAAGCGTAGAAGTATAGGTAGTTCCAGTTTGTGTCCAAGAACTGCCAGCCGGAGCATAAACGGCAAAATCAGCAGCGTTTCTTAAATTGTTGATGACTAACATCTCTCCTGAAACCGTTACTGTTCCTTGATTTACCTGTATTTGAGCAATATCAGTCGAATCTTTTTCAAAGTAAATAAAGGGCATTCCAATACCTGAAGTTGCTGTAAAATGATGGTTTGAATTTTGCCAATCCATGGTAATGGTCCAATCTGTAAAGTCAGAAACATTAGCAGCAGTGGCATTTAGGCCGGTAACCCCAACCACAACTGGCTCAATGTTATCAATAACTCCCCAAGGAATGTAGGTGGTTACCAGACCTGAATTTTTAGTTTTCATGGTAAACGGATAGTTGAACAAGTTACTGGCATGTGCATTTTTTACCTTAGCCGACCACCAATCGTTGGTTGGAACTGGTTTTCCTGCGGCATTCCCAACGGTATAAGCAGTTCCGCTAGGGAAGGAGTTTCTTCCGGCCGCATCTGTTCCTGGAAAACTGCTGGTGTAACCGCCGCTGCCAATTGATACATGTTGTGAAAACCCTAAAGTAGAGACTTGTGCAAGAGAAATAAAGAAAATAGATCGTTTTATAATTCTACCGATATTCATAAAGGTGTATTTAAAATATAGTGCTTCTTAAACCATAGATGTTGGACTCAACATAGCTTATAGTAAAAATAACAATTAGTTATTTTAAAAAAAAGTCTTTACTGTATCAAGCTTTATATGGAATACTTTTATGCAGAGCTTGTGGAGACTAACAAAGTTCACCAATTCCCGAAAACAATAAAATGAGATTTGTAAATGTGTGTGTGAAGTAAGGGAGGCAATCTCTTATTTGCTCAATCTTAATATTCTAAATGCTCCTCGTAAAACGATAATGAACACAATTGAACCAGTGATTAAATCAGGTAGATTGCTGTTTGTCCAATTAACAAAGAGAGCAGCAACAATAACTCCAACATTTATAATCACATCGTTTGATGTAAATATCAAGCTTGCTTGCATATGAGCATCTTTCTTGTTTTTTGACAATTGAAGTAAGTACAAGCAAGCTCCATTTGCCATTAAAGCGAATATGGAGACTACTATCATCGTTTTAAAGTCGGGAACATGTTCTGCTCCAATACATCTTCTTAGCACCTCCACAAAGCCAATCATTGCCAATATGATCTGTAAATAACCTGAAAGCTTTGCAATACCTTTTTTCCTAACAGCTGAACCACCAACTGCCAATAAGCTTATTCCATAAACAAAGGAGTCGGCTAACATATCTAAACTATCAGCAATAAGCCCCATAGATTTAGAAATAAGACCCGTAGTCATTTCTATTATAAAAAATGTAAAGTTGATGACTAGAACAGCCCAAAGTAGCTTCTTCTGATTGTTATTCTTTGCTTGTTTAACATAATCCGAGGTTTCAGTAGAAAGCAATTTATCTCCAAGCTTTAATTCAGATAATGAAGCTGCTATTTCTTTAATTCCTGCTACATGATAAACGGTGAGTTTTCGATTAGAAATATCAAAGTCTAAATCTTGAATAGCCGAAATATCCTGAAGTTTTAACCGAATAAGGTTTTCTTCAGAAGGGCAATCCATCTTAGTTATTTCAAATATTGATTTATTCACTTTTAACAACAATCACTTCCACAACTTCCGTTTTCTTGAATAGGAGGACAGGGAACAGTTCCATAGGAACAATACACACAACAATCGTTATTGATTGGTTTTAAAACGGCCTTACAGTTCTCACAATCATAAAAGTATTGGCACGCATCGGTTGGCATTACTTCTTCTTTTTGATGCCCGCATTTAGGACAAGTAATGGTAGATTTTAATTCAATTGTCTTCTCCATTATTCACCCATTTTATGATCCAATACTTTATAGCCCGTTTCTTCCTCCAATTTCATTTTTAACTCACTAATAGCTATTTTAGAAGTATCAACCTGAATAATGGCATTCCCTTCTTTGTAAGAAGCTTTTGCTTCTGAAACTCCATTCATTGGTAATAATGCAGACTGTATATGATTTTCGCATCCTGCACAAGTCATTCCTTTAATATTGATTGTGCATTGAACGGCTTTTGTGCTATCTGAATCTGTTTGCACAATTGCAGCTTGAGAATAGAAATTATTAGAATAATACGGAAAGGAAAACATCAAAATGGAAAGCATGGTAATTGACCATAAAAAGCCTTTAGAATTGAGAACGTTTTTCTTTTCAGGAACGTCACAATTGCAATCATCTACAGGTTTTGATTTATATGCTTGATAAAAAGCCAATCCCAAGGCAAGTATTGAAATTCCCATTAAAAAAGGTCTTGCAGGTTCTATCCAAGAAAAAGCAGAAGCAGCTCCTGCCACACCACCAACAATAGCAATTAAGGGAGCAATGCAGCATAGGGAAGAGGCTATGGCGGCTATAAGGCCTGCACTTATATAGGTTGTTTTCATAATTATAGATTTTAAAGTTAAGCATTACGCCAATTATCTTTGATTCGTATGCGATCGGTTGAAAAACATTATAAAGTAGAGCGAGAGCGAATGTTTTATAATGGAGTGCAGCGAGCCCAACGAAAGTAAACCGGTGCTTTATTTTAAATAAAAAACTTCAGTTTGCGAACACAATTAAAAACAAAGAGATACAGCTAAGTTTTTAGAGCGGTCCTCGGTTTAATTTCTTTTTTAGAAAATGGCCTGCACTGAGTATTTCGACTATCGCTTACTATAAACGTGGGTCGAAGTGGAGGGAAGGTTTATTTCTTCTTTCTAAAGTCTAGCGTTGATAGAACACCGAGCTACGAGGTGCATGAATATAGACCAATTTTATGCTAATTGGAGCGCTTCCATAATAACCAAAAAGCATAACAAAAATTTAATATAAATTTGACTGACTCTATTTTAAATCTATATTAAATTAATTTATTCATTGGAACAAGATTCTCTCAATTCAATACCAAAAATTGACAAAAAGGCATTCAAAATTGTATTTGATGTACATTACAAGCCTTTATGTGCTTTTGCATATCGGTATGTGAAAGATACTTTTGTAGCAGAAGATATGATTCAAGAAGTATTCGAAAGCCTTTGGGAAAAGAGACTAGATTTTTATCATGAAAAAGCAATTAAAGCATTTCTATATACTTCAGTAAGAAATAAATGCTTGAACCATTTGAAGCACAATGCTGTGCTTGAAAAACATGAAGAAAAATTGATTTATGAACTAGAATCTGAATCTTTTTTTACACAACACGTTATTGAAGAAGAAACCTTTAATCAATTGTATGTTGAAATAGAGCAGCTGCCAAATGCAGCTAAAAAAATTATTCTACTTGCATTGAAAGGCTTGAAAAACAAAGAAATTGCTGAAGAGCTTAACATTTCCGAAAATACGGTTAAGACTCAAAAGAAGATTGCATACAGCAAGTTAAAGAAGGGCTTATCTCCAATTGTAAATGGAATTTTATTGAGCCTTTAAAAAAATAATTTACTTTTCTTTCACCCTGTTTTGAATTAGGTTGTTTTAGATATAGAACAATTCTTAAAACATGGAACAATCTTTTCAAATTGCAGACCTCCTTCACAAAAAGATAAAAGGTCAACTCTCTTTAGAAGAAGAAAAGCAACTTCAACAATGGGTAGATGAAAGTCAATCCAATTTGGCATTTTATAAAAAAATGTTGAAAGATAATACGCTTATTGAGAAGCTTGACGCGTATCAGCTTTTTGACAAAGCAAAAGCTTGGACTTCGCTCGATAAAAAACTGTTTGCAAGCAAGGTTATTAAAATGAATGCCAGGAAACTACTTCGATACGCCGCGGTCTTGATTCCTTTTATTATGTTAGTTAGCGGTAGTATTTATTGGTGGAATGAGCAATTAAATTCTTTAGCTAAAATTGATGAAATCATTAAACCTTGGGAGCAAAAAGCAACCTTGACACTAGCAAATGGAAAAACACTGAACCTTCAAAACAAAATAAACACTACTGTGGAGGAAGGTGGAGCTCAACTTAATAATTTGAAGGATGTATTAACCTATACCTCAAACAAAGAAATCAAAGAACTTGAGGCCTTAGTTTACAATACACTTGTAACCCCCAAGGGAGGAAATTATCAACTCACTATGAGCGACGGAACAGAAGTGTGGTTGAATGCAAATACTTCAATTCGATATCCTGTTGTGTTTACAGATTCCACAAGAGAAGTCTTTTTAAATGGAGAAGCATTTTTTGATGTTCAACACGATGGCAAAGCATTTATTGTAAATACATCAGAAGCGAATGTACGGGTGTTGGGAACATCATTTAATGTCTCTGCTTACGATAATGAACCCTATACGTCAACAACGTTAGTTGACGGCAGTGTTAAACTATCAACCGCTGACATGGAAAAAACCTTGGTACCCAACGACCAGGCGAATGTATTTAAAAACAACACTGACATTCAGATAGAACCGGTAAATACTGACTTGTTTACTTCTTGGATGAGGGGTAAAGTAGAGTTTGAGGCCGAAAGTCTTGAAGCAGTAATGCGAAGATTAGCCCGTATCTATGATTTCGATTATCAATTTGAAAATGAAGCCGCTAAACACTATCATTTCACCGCTAGAATAGATAATTCTCAACCCATTTCTACGATTCTAAAAATGCTCGAAACGACCACCAATGTAGAATTTAAATTAAAAGAAAATACAATAATCATTCTCTAAAAAAAAGAAGGGAAATGCGCTAACATTTCCCATTCTAAATTTAATTAAAAAAGACCTGAAATCTTTAATAGACTTTAAAATTATGAAAAATATCAACGTAAAATACAGTATTAACCGATGTCTTAGAAGACATACTATTAAACCAATGCTACTCCTATCCATGCTTTTATTGATGGTTTCGATTCAATTGAATGCACAGGAAGTAAAGTATACTTTCTCCGTAGAAAAGGGTACCATAAAAACGATAATTAATGAACTCAAGAAAAAAAGCGACATCAATTTTATATACAACAATGAGGAAGTAAAAAAATGTGCTCCAATCACCTTAACCGTAACCAATGCGAGCATAGAAGAAGTACTTCGGAAAGCCCTTAAAAACAGTCACCTTGATTTTGAAAAGCAGGGAAGTACCATTGTTATTTTCCCCATCGACAAAACATCTGATAGCGACCAAATTCCAGGTTTAAGTTTAACCCAAACGGTGAGAGGCACGGTTGTAGATGCTGATAGTAAAATGCCACTCATTGGAGCCACCATAAAAATAGTAAATAGTAAGCCCCTTAAAGGCACATCAGCAGACGTATCTGGAAGGTTTAGGTTGGATAAAGTACCTGTAGGTCGAATTGATATCCAATTGTCTTACATTGGTTATGAAGTAAAAATAATCCCAAACATAGTAGTCAATTCGGGAAAAGAAGTCGTTTTAAAAATAGACCTGCAAGAATCTGTTGTTGCAATGGACGAAGTACTCATACGGCCTGACAAAGAAAAGGGGAAAGCATTGAATGAAATGTCGCTGATTGGCGCTCGTTCCATCTCTCCAGAAGAATCTAATCGGTTCGCCGGCCCATTTAATGATCCATCAAGAATTGTATCTAATTACGCAGGAGTGGCAGCCAGTCAAGACGGGAGTAACGATATAATTGTTCGAGGAAATTCACCTAAATACATGCAATGGCGATTGGAAGGAGTGCAGATTACTAATCCAAATCATTTTGCTGACCAAAACGCAGTAGGTGGGAGTGGAATAAGTGCGCTGAACAATAATTTATTGGCTACCTCTGATTTTCATACAGGAGCATTTTCTCCAGAATATGGCGATGTATTATCGGGTGTTTACGATATAAAGCTGCGAGTTGGAAACAATGAAAAAATGGAAGGCTCTGCAGCACTAGGAATCTTAGGAACTGATTTAACATTGGAAGGGCCTCTTAAAAAAGGATATGGCGGTTCGTACTTGGTAAATTATAGATATTCAACTATTTCATTAATTAAAGATCTTGGATTAGTAGATGTCGATGGAGTTCCAAAATTTCAAGATGCTGCTTTTAAAATCCAATTGCCGACTAAAAAAATGGGAGTTTTCTCTTTGTTTGGTATAGCAGGTTTAAGTGGTTCTAACTTAGAAGATGTTGCCCTTATTGATGGATGGACTGAAGGAGACAAGCCTAGACCTTATGACGTAGCAGCACAGGACTATGAAACTCAGACGTATTTATTGAATACTGGAATCAACCACACCTTAAGTCTAGGTGAGAACAGTTACTTAAAAACAACATTGGCTTATTCTGTAGATGGAATTCAAGATGATGTATTTGAATCTAAATTGATACCAATTTCTGACGCTAGTGGCAATCATTTGAGAGATTCTACTACTGAAAAGGCATTAAATTATAAGGCGAGATTAAAGAAAACAGCCTACAGAGGTGCCGTAACCTATCACAATAAGATGGATGCAAAAAATAAAATTCAAATCGGCACAAAATATAATATGTTTACTTACGACAATAATCAAAGTTTGTTGCAGAATGGATTTAATTCAAGAACTGATCTACTAAATATTGATAATAACATAAGCACTATTAGAAACTTTTTCGCTTGGAAACACAGATTTAATCAAGACATTACTATGGTTATGGGATTCCACAATATGAATGTTTTGTATAACAAAAAGAGCACGTTAGAACCAAGAATTGCATTCAATTGGAAACTGTCAACTAAGAATACACTATCCGCAGGTTATGGTAACCATAGCAATATGGAAAGCATTCACAATTATTTTGCAAAAGTGCAGCAAGCAGATGGGAGTATAACTGAGCCTAACAAAGATCTTGATTTATTAAAAGCACATCATTTTGTAGTGGGTTTTGAAAGACGCTTTTCTGAAAATTTACTCGGAAAAGTGGAGCTTTACTATCAAAGTTTATACAATTTACCAGTAGAAAATAACGATACGAGTTACTATGCAACCATCAATGAAGGATCTGATTTTAGGTATGTAGATTTAGTGAATAAAGGAACAGGTGAGAATTATGGAATTGAATTTACATTGGAGCGTTTTTTCACAAACGATTATTACTACTTAATTAACACATCCCTCTATAATTCAACCTACAAATCTTTAGAAGGAGTAAAGCGAAATACCCGATACAATGGCAATTACATCGTAAATATTTTAGTTGGTAAGGAATTTAGGGAGCTTGGTAAAAAGAAGAACCAGACACTAGGTTTAAATGCTAAACTATTTTATGGTGGTGGTAAAAAGTTTATTCCTTTATTAAGAGATACCGACGGAAACTTAGCCGTTGATCCTAAAAGTAATAACTACTGGGATTACGAAAAAGCCTACGAAGATAAAATTGAAGACATTTATCAAATTACGCTCTCAACAAGTTACAAGTGGAATAAACCAAAAACAACTTATGAGTTGTGGTTCAACCTTGATAATATAACTGGCAATAAAGGAAAGTTATCTGAATATTATGATGAAGAAGAACCCAACTCAATTGGTTATAAAACGCAATTTGGCTTTTTTCCAAACATGATGTTTAGGGTTTATTTCTAAAGCCTGCTTCCATCCATTTTTAGTCAACAAAAGAATACAAAAACAACAGGGTACTGTTTTAGTGCTTCTTCCTGCGCAAAAACTCGCGAACAAGAACGTAATAATAGTTCCTCAACAATAATGATAAAACCTTCATTAGTAAAACAATTCACATATAAATCAACAGAAATCAAGAATACTAACCCCATTAAAAATTAAACAAAATGAAAAAAATAATAATTGCAATACTGATACTCCTTAGCGGTCAACTTTCCGCAAATCCAACAAGCAGAACAGAAGAATTTGATTCAATAAAAAAGCAAATTGGAACATTTTTGAATAGCTCAAAAGCACCAGTTTATCAAGATGTTGTTGTAGTGGTAAAGTTTAAACTAACTGAAAAAAATACGATTGTAGTAACCTCAATAGCATCAAATGAATATGAGATTACAAATTACATTAGAACGACATTAAATAACAAAGAGCTGCTAATAGATGAATCAAGTACTGTTATTTTTTACTCCATTCCTGTGCGGTTTACAGCAAAAAGAAAATAATAATTAATAGTAAATAAATTTAAAAAAAAGAACATGAAAAAAATGAACAACATCACCTTCGGAATTACAATGACCTGCTTATTAGCTGTTATTTATTCGTTTACAATAGCAGAGAAAAGCTATGAGTTTAAAACCATAACGATAGTTGAATCTATTGTTCCATCAGGATTAGGAAGGTCAAGGATTATCAACACATTAGAACCAAGAAATTATAAGG
>OJDV01000427.1_pt1 | contig 14920 bp, 14 predicted proteins | sample 1592911 | NCBI WGS metagenome assembly OJDV01 (sample SAMN05416860, study PRJEB24817) | seawater metagenome | isolation source: Sea water | place: Canada:Atlantic | collected 2013-11 | reverse complement strand
TATCAAGGAAATGACCCTTAATTACAGGCTATGCCTTGATATGAGAATTTCTTGAACACCTGATGACTGATATTATTCCGCAAGGTTAATATATTGAGTGGTTTTCACATAATATCTACTAAGGCCTGAATAAACTTTGACTATTAATAAATATATTGTATTTTGTAATGATACAAAAACCAATTTAAATAATTTTTACGGAACTTTAAATATGAAAAGATCGATTACATTGATAATAACAGTAATGCTTTTAAGTTTTGTCAGTTCAGTTGTCATGGCTGAAAAAGACAGAAATATTCAGCCAACAGAAATCAAGTTTTCAAGTCAATTACCACCTGATGGTAATTTGTTGTTAGGTGTATATGAAAATGGTTTTTATGGATCTTTTGGCGATTCAATTGATGAAAACAGCAATAATGGACTGACTCATGCCATCAAAGCATCTGAGTATGAAGCAAAAACAATGACAACTCAATTAATAACTGCCCCTGTAGGCAGTGGGTTTAATCAGATTTTATTGGTTGGATTGGGAACAAAGGATGCTTCAATAACTGATATCGAATGGCAGAATATTGGTGGGAATGCGCTTCAAAAAGCGGTTGAATTATTTAAACAAGTTCCATCAATAGCTTTGGACGTTGACCCCAAAGTGGCGGCAAACATTGCATTTGGGGCAAAATTAGGCAGTTATTATTTTGATAAATATTATACAGATACTAAACGTCATAAGCACCAGCAGAAAATTAATTTTGTTGCTAGTAAAAATAAAGCAGCAAACAAATACTATTCTTCAGAGTTAAATCCAGTGGCAAACGGAATCTGGCATACACGTAACATGTCAAATGAACCTGCGAATGTGATATACCCAGAAAGTTTTGTTAAGCAATGGTCTCAACATTTAAAAGGGTTAGATAATATTAAAATTCGTGTATTTGATGAAAATGATATGTTGAAAAATAACATGGGCGCCATTTATGGTGTTGGCAGAGGCAGCAAAAGGCCGCCTCGTTTGATGGTTGTTGAATACATGGGTGGAAATAAAGGTGAAGCTCCTGTGGCCTTAGTTGGCAAAGGCATCACATTTGATACAGGTGGTATTAGTATCAAAGGTTCTAATAACATGTGGAACATGAAGTTTGACATGTCTGGAGCAGCCAGTACCATGGGAACTGTCTTTGCATTGGCGAGCCGAAATGCCAAAGTCAATGTGATTGGTGTAGCAGCACTTGCTGAAAACATGCCTGGTGCCAATGCACAACGTCCAGGAGATGTTGTGAAAACGATGTCTGGTAAGACCATTCAAATACGTTCAACCGATGCTGAGGGCAGATTAGTATTAGCAGATGGCATCCATTATGCAGATGTGACTTATAATCCAGCTTTGCTCATTGATTTGGCTACCCTAACTGGGTCAGTAGGACGTGCATTAGGAAAGGATTATGCAGGATTATTTACCCGTCATGATGATCTTGTCTCAAATTTTATCAGTATGGGAAAACAGACTGGTGAAGAGGTCTGGCAGTTGCCTCTCAATGACAATCATTTTAAAGCCATTGAAAATAATGTAGCCGATGTGATGAATTCAGGACCTGATGCTCCTGGAGCCAGTGCTGGAGCGGCATTTATTGGCGCATTTGTTCGTGAAGACACGCCTTGGGTTCATTTAGACATAGCTGGTGTTGCATGGAATGATAAAGCCACTCCATCAAAAGCATCTCCCGGGTCAACTGGATTTGGTGTGCGCTTACTTAATGGTTATATTAAGGAATACTATGAAAAATAGTAAATCAACACAACAACAAATGGATAAAATATGAAATCAAATCAATACGATATCGTCGTCTTTGGGGCCACAAGTTTTGTAGGCAAATTGATATGCGAATACATGATAAAACAATTCACAACAGATGAAGTCTCATGGGTTTTAGCTGGCCGCTCTGAATCAAAACTCAATGAATTAAAAAGTAGTTTGGGGGACAAAGCCAAAGATATGCCTATTATTGTTGTTAATGCCACTGATTTAGAAGGCCTCAAAACTATGTGTAATCAAGCCAAAGTGATTATGTCAACGGTTGGTCCCTATGATTTGTATGGAGAAACCTTGATACAGGCATGCGTTGAAACTGGCACAGATTATTGTGATTTAACTGGTGAACCCCATTGGATAAAGAAAATGTTGGAAAGCTATGAGGAGCAAGCCATAAAATCTGGTGCCCGCATAGTTCATTGTACTGGGTTCGATTCTATTCCATCAGACCTTGGTGTTTACTATACCCAACGTGAAGCACAAAAACAATTCGGTAATACTTGCACAGATATTAAAATGCGCATAAAGAACATGCGTGGCGGAGCTTCAGGTGGCACGATTGCCACAGCATTAAATATTGCCAAAGAAATTAAGAAAGATCCAAAAGTCAGACGTGATTTAGTCAACCCATATTCCTTGTGCCCAAAGGATCATGGCTTTAAGACCAGGCAAAACCCAGTCAAGTTAGAGTTTGATGATTCATTCAAGACATGGGTCGGCCCATTTTTTATGTCTTCAATCAATACACGAATAGTACACCGATCCAATGCATTAACAGATAAGTCTTATGGTGAAAATTTTCACTACTCTGAAGGTGTGATGACAGGTAAAGGGTTTAAGGGTAAAACCAGAGCCCGAAGTATTTATTGGGGTTTGGCTGCTTTCTTTGCTGGTGCTGGATTTGGTCCTATTAGGGCCTTTTTAGGCCGATTTGTCCTTCCAAAGCCTGGTGAAGGTCCAAGTCCTAAAGCACAAAAAGAAGGGTTCTATGATTTTAGGTTTGTCGGTACCACCGATGCTGGTCAAGAAATAAGAACCAAAGTTCATGGTGATATGGACCCTGGATACGGTTCAACCGCAAAAATTATTGGCCAAGCAGCTGTCTGTCTTGCTAAAGAGGTATCCACAGATGTCAAAGGTGGTTTCTGGACTCCAGCAACAATTCTAGGAGACAACCTAATCGATAGGCTCAATGCACATTCAGGAGTTACTTTTGAAGTTTTAGAAAATTAATAGAAATAGGGATTTAATATGTCAAAATTAGTTAATATAGAAAAATGTTTTGAGAAATTCTCAGATACCTATTCACCCAAAATAGTTGGTGAACTTAATGGGCAGTATGTTATGTTGGTACGTGCCGAAGGCGATAAAATACCTTGGCACAGTCATGAAAATGAAGACGAAATGTTTATGGTGCTTGAAGGGGTTTTAAATATTTTAGAAAGAGACAAAACTACCCAAGTCAAAGCAGGTGAGTTTTACATCATGCCTAAAGGAGTAGAACACAGAGTGGTTCCTGAAGGTGAAGTTAAAGTCATGCTGTTTGAACCCAAAGATATTGCCCACCTAGGAAATACAAAATCTGAAATCACAAAAGATAAATTTGATTACCTGGATTTAAACTAGGAGTCTACTTCTTGGGCCCAGGAAAAAATACATTGGTACTTTGTTGGTAATCTTTGTATTCTGGTCTTTTTAGTAATGAGTAAAATTCAGCAGGTTTAGCACCTGTTAAATAGACCAGAGTCAAATACATGATTCTTGAAACAAACAATAATCCTATGCCTATTAAAACCCACAGTGCAAGATTCGAATGACTTTGATGCAATGTCATCTTGTAAAACCATGATGGAACAGCGGCTATGATTAAAGCATTCCAGACCATCCATTCAGCAAAATAATTTGGGTGTCGGCTATACGACCATAACCCAATGTTGCAAACTTTGTTTTTCAAGCCACTTTTTTTCATCTGTTTTAAAAACATCAACTTCTGTCCATCTGCAATTGATTCCATAACAAAAGCAGCCATCCATATGACTATTCCAATGATTTCAAATATGGAAACATGGGCTTGTGGATTTGCAGCAATAATAAAAGCGGGGAAAGCTAAAAATGAAGCATTGGCCAATCCTTGAATCAAAATATCTACTTGTATTACTAGAGACACATTGGTTTTACCAGATTTTTCCCAACGCCTTCTTTGGTATTGGTAACGTGGAAACTCTGTGTTGAACCAGCCGGATTTCCACATATTCAATGCGCCTAAACCCATTCTTAATCCGATAAAGATATAAGCAACACTAATAATCAACACACGCAACCAATGCCCATTACTATATGTGTAGGTTAAGATACCAATAAGGACTAAGCCCCAAGGCCAAGCAATATCAACATAACTCATTCGACCTGTTTTATAAGCAGGAATACATGCAATTAATATAAATAAAACTATTTGTCCGCCTAAATTTATTACAGCTAATCTTGACATTGCTGGTTCCAAAATTAACAAAACACATCCAAATATAAATGGCAATAAAGGGTTGATATATTTCATATGTTTTAGTTTATCTGTATTTATCAAATATTGATAGTATAGAATTTATATGTATTACTTTGGGCTAATCAATTTAATTAAGTTTTTTCAAGATAAAGTTGTGTTAATATCACAATCTATTATTTCATTAATATAGTCATACAGAAATTTTTTCTTAAATAATCTGAGTTGGCACAACTGGACAACCCTCATGAAATTATTAGTTCGTAACTTAGCACGCTCAATCACTGAAAAAGAATTAACAGATTTATTTAAAGAATTTGGCATGGTTCAGTCTTGTAATCTGGTATTAGACAAAGAAACAGGCAAATCTAAAGGGTTTGCTTTTGTTGAAATGCCAAAAGTTGGCGAGGTCAAGGTAGCAATTAAAAATTTAAATAACAAAGAAATTGCTGGTGAGAAAATTCGGGTTAAGAAAGTAGAAAATAAAAAGGAATAGATTTTCATTCATATCAATTAAATATTTCTGATTGACAAATAATTCACATATTCCTTTATAGAATGGTATTTTAAATTATTGTATCACCATGAAAAAGATTATCGGACTCGTTCTCATCGTTGCCTTGTCATTATTTGTTTTTCAATCCTGTCGCCAATATCCCTCCATCAGAACTGCACAAGCTGTAGACCTAGATGCGTTTATGGGAGATTGGTATGTGATTGCGAACATTCCAACATTTATAGAAAAAGGCGCACACAATGCCGTTGAAAGTTACTCTAGACAACCTGATAATGTTATCGATACCACATTTAGATTTAATAAAGACAGTTTAACTGGCCCAGAAAAAGAGTATAACCCGACTGGATATGTGACAGATGACCCTTCTAATGCAGAATGGAAGATGCAATTTTTGTGGCCATTTAAGTCAGAATATATCATTGTCTATGTTGATCCAGCTTATAAATACACGATTATTGGTCGCACCAAAAGAGATTATGTTTGGATAATGGCAAGAGAAGCAAAAATCGATGATAGCGACTTGCAGCGTTTAATATCGATTGCTGTAGAAGAAGGATACGATAGGTCTTTAATACAAGTTATTCCACATGGTTAAATTTAATTAAATTAATTAAAAAATAGAAATCTCAAGTAGTACAAAACCGTTTTGCTAACTATTATTATTTGAGTAAATTTCTTGTCTATATTTTACCAATAGATTATTAATTAATTCAATATTTGGTTTTTGTTGTATATTAGAAGATGCAAATGCAGCAACCATTTCAGATTGTTTTTGATTGGCCAATTTTATTAAGTCTTGGTATTCATACTCACCTCTTTTAATTGACAATAAAAACTCACGGTTAGGTCTGTGGACATTAACCTGATTTTCATTTGCAATTTCTATAGCCATATCAAGCAACCTAAAGGTATGCATCATGTTTTTTGTATCATAATTTTTACCATGGCTTTTGGTGTTTTTATATCTAGATTCGTTACGTTTTTCCACCCATTGCCAGTATTCTTTATATCTTTTACAATAAAGAGAATAACCATCTTTGTTAAAAAACATTAAGGCATGTTGTTTTTCAGATTTAGGGATAGAACTGAGGCAAATATTAGAAGAATTTGGTTTTTTTATTATTCCATTAAACTCCTTTTTGTCATTGTAATAAAGACCATATACATATTTCATGTGATCAATATTGAGCAATCCACAATGTTTTTGGTGCCAATTATTCTGATTTAAATAGGTAATAAGAGGTATGGCACCTTTATTATGATTGACATAACAAAATTCTAATAAGCTTTTGCGTTTCTTACTTACTGGATTGTTGATCTTCTTATTTAATCCTTTGGCTTTTTTTATTTGAGATAAAGCAAACTTACCAAAAGTATTTAAGCAGAGTTTCGATAATATTAACTTTGAAGTTAAATCATTCAAAATTGGATTTTTGTAGATTACAGATGATTCAGGTGTATTTAATAATTCTAATATGTTGGGGTTGTTTAATGACAATAACTCCATATACCTTCCTAATTCATAATAAACAATATCATTGCTATGATTGCTGATTTGTGGGATATAATCAAATCCATAAAATGTTTGTTTGGGCAAATAAAATACGCCCTTAATATCGGTATCTGAATCTTTTGTTTCTAAACCATAAGCCCGACTACCACTGATACATTCAAGTAAGATTAGGTTGTTTTTTTTTAAATCATCAATAGTCATCGGTTTAATTGATTGAGAAAGAATAAATTAAATTCTTCAATATCAGCGTTTGAATGGGTATAGGATTTAAAGTTTTTACTGGTAATTGAAATTTGATCTTGAATAAAGTCTATGAGTTCACTTTCACCTGTATGAAAATAACCCTCGCTTTTGTTAGATTTTATATCAATTAATTCATTAATGCGTCTTTTCAAATGATCATCTATGTTTACTGCAGAGAGCATTTTATGAAAATCAATCGGTGGCATTTCATTTTTTTCTGCAATCCATACACAAGCAACACAGGACCTTAAAACATAGAAAAACCTTTTGAGTTTGTATTCCTCTTTATCCTTGATATCTTCAAATAACCTTTTTGCCATACTGAAGTAATGATAGGCAGTTGCGATACGTGAGTAGGCAGTTTGAGCGAGTTCATTAAATCCAGTTAGGAAATCTTCATCGGCTTTATAAATGATATGAGATTGGATGCGCTCTAGCAAGGCTGGATTTGATTTTAGTAACAGTTTTAAACACTTACGTAAATCCCACCCAGTGATGTCTATGTCATTGTTGTCATACATACAGTCGATGGAATCTTTTCTATCATTTAAGGTGAGGTACCAATCTTTTTCGTGTTGATAAATGATACGAACATCATAATCGCTGTCAGGAGATGGAAAACCCCAAGCCCGCGAACCGGTTTCACAAGCCAGGAGGATTTTTATATTCTTTTCTTTTTCTAGTTCACTCAAATAGTGATTAATTTTTTCATGCATAGTTTAATATACATTTTTCAGGTGAATTAATCTACTTTCTTTGCTTCATGATCACCATTCTGATGGAGTGTCAAACTTGTAGATTTACCATTCTCATCAAGATTTATGCTGATTTTTATATCGGTATCTTTTAATACAAATTTATTTTGTTCAATGGCTACCATTTGCAATTTATTTTGGCCAGTGGCTTGAGCATATAATGAACCATCTTCGTTAAAAATATTAATATGAAATTCTGGAGCCAGCTCATATTTTCCGACATAAGACTCCAGAGTTTTTAAATCCACATCAACAGAAGAATATGATGGGATTGCTTTTTCTGTTCGTTTCCAAGTTTGATCCTGTCCAGTTGTGTGTAATGTAGCAGATTCAATCTTGCCTGAGGTATCTCGATTAAAACTAAGGGTTGACAAGCTGTCTTCAAAATGAAACCTGTCTTTCTCATGGGCAAACAATTCATATTTGGTTCCACCGGTTCTTAATGAATAAAGTTTGCCATCTGAGTAAGTGATGGTTCTTTGGTCATCATCTGATTTTTCATAAACAGCTTCATAAGATTTTAATAACTCTTCTTCTAGGCTAATAGTTTCTAAATCTCCAAAAGGCTTATCGATAACAATGGCAGCGACTTTATTGGCAACTTCACCAGGATAATTACAATTACAATTTGAAAATATCGCAACAAATACATCTTTTTCAGGCAATATCAATGAAGCGGTTAGAAAACCATTTATTCCACCACCATGCTGAACCATTTTTGTACCTTGAATATTTCCGATTGACCAGCCGTATCCATAATCTGTTTGCTCACCATTGTTTAAAACACTTCTTGTGTGAGCCTTTGTTCTGTTTTCTTGGGTAATCACTTTATCTGCCATCACTGCCTTGTACCATTTATGAACATCATCAACTGTTGACAATAATGATCCAGCTGCATAGGGCTGAGTCATGCTTAAAAAGTCTGCGTTCTTGTATTTATCATCGGCTTTATCATATCCATAAGCACGCCCTTTAATAATTCTCGATGTTGATCCATAAGATGAACGCTCCATATTCAATGGCGTGAAGAAATTATCTTGAATGTATTCTTCATAAGTTTTACCGCTAACCAATTCTATTATGTGACCCAGTAGGATATAGCCAGAATTGTTGTATCTAAATTTTTCACCTGGGTTGAAATCCATCGGTTGGTTTTTAAAATAGTCAACTAATTCTGTTGGGGTAAAATCTCTTTTTCTTTCTTCACCATCCCATTTTTCCATTCCGGTGTAACTTTTGATGCCAGAGGTATGATTGAGTAAATGTTCAATGGTGATTTTATGACCATGAGTAGGGTAGTCTTTAATGTATACAGAAATATCATCATCTAATTTAATTTTGCCTTCTTCAACCAATTTTAAAATAGCCGATGCGGTAAATTGTTTAGTGATTGAACCAATACGAAAAATATGATCAGGCTGCATTTTAACACCCAATTCAAGATTTGCCATGCCAAATGCCTTGCGATAAATGGTTTTACCATCCTTAACAACCAATGCAACTCCACCTGGTCCATCTTTCTCGAAAGTTAGTAAGGCATCTATTTGTTTTGAGTATGATTTAGCACTGACTTGCACGGATACAATTAGTGAGATACATGTGATTAATAATTTCTTCATAACTACTCTTTTTAAAATAAAAAAATATTATAACAAAATAATAAAAAGAGTAATTGTGGCAATAGTCATGATTAAGTACTAAATATTTAATTCTCGACTTTCTTAGCTTCGAATTCTCTTCCCTGAAACAAGGTGAAACTTGTCACTTTATTGCCTTCATCAAAATTAAAAGTAAATTGTGCATCAAGATCTTCTGAATTAAATTGGTGATTAGCATATGCTGTCAATTTGGTTTTATTTTTTCCAGCTTCAACCACAAATAATTGATTGTCTTCTGCTAAAATTTCTAGAAAGAACCCAGGGAACAGTTCATATTTACCTATATAGACTTGAAAGGTCTTAGGGTCAACAGCAATAGCTGGGTATTTTTTAAAGGGTTTATTCGTTTTTTGCCATGTTTTAGTAAAGTCTTCTCCTAGTAACTTAATGGATGAAATTTCATTGTTGCTATCTCTTATAATATTGAGTGTACTGAATTGTAGATCTCCATCATCAAAGAAAAATTTATCTTTAGCAAATGGAAACATGGTACGTTTTCTCCATGCAGGATCATAGAATTTAAACTGACCATTTGTGTAGGAAATTACTTTCTCACCGTGTTTTTCAGAAGCATACACACCATCATAAGATAATAACAGATCTTCATCTAATTTGATCTCATCCCATTCAAAAGGTTTTTCAACAGCAATGGCAGCAATTTTATAACTAACATCATAAGTCAAATCACAGTCACAATTGGTAAAAATTGCCACAAAAATGTTTTCATTCAAAAAGTATGTGGACCAACTAAAATATCCTGGCATGTTACCACCATGAGCAATCATTGGGCTACTTTGAACATTATGTAATCTCAAGCCATAGCCATAATCAGTTTTATCACCGTTATTTAATGTATAAGGTGTGGTGGCCTTTTTAAAATTTGATTCTGAAATGACTTGTCCAGAGGTCATAGCAGTATACCATTTTGATAAATCTTCTACAGTGGTAAATAAACCGCCAGCAGCATAAGCTTGGCTCATGCTCCAGTAAGCAGCATTAATATAGCCTTCCTTTCTTTTTTCATAACCTGCGGCTTTATTTTTAATGATTTTTTCTATAGAACCATATGATGAGTCTTGCATATTTAATGGTTTAAATATAGATTCTTCAATATATTCACCATAAGGTTTTCCAGTGATTTTTTCTATAATGTATCCCAATAAAAAATACCCCGAATTATTGTAACTATATTGTTCACCTGGTTTAAAATCCATCGGTTCATTTTTAAAGTACTCTATAACTTGTTCCGGAGTGGAATCGACTCTTATTTTTTCTGGTATCCAATTATTTATACTTGTATAGCTTTTAATTCCCGAAGTATGGGTCAATAAGTGTTCTATCGTAATGGTATGACCATGAGTGGGATAGTCTTTAATAAACTTAGTTATATCATCATCTAAGTTAATCTTCCCTTGTTCAACTAATTGCAATATGGCAACAGCGGTAAACTGTTTGGTAATAGAACCAATTTGGAAAATATTGTCAGGAGTCATCTTGATATCGTATTCAAGATTTGCCATGCCAAAGGCTTTACGGTAAAGGGTCTTACCGTCTTTAACGATTAATGCAACTCCCCCTGGGCCGTTTTTATCAAATAAATCATTGAGTATTGAGTCAACTTTTTTTGTATCGAGTAGTGCGTTAGTTTGAAAGGAACATAATAGGGATATAATGAGGATAACAGATTTTTTCATATTGATAGTTTATTATTTCAAAATGAAAATTATAACAGAAAATTGAGTACTGTGTATTTATGCTCTCTTAAGTCCCTGAAGTAAAAAATTAAATTATTCTTCAGCTTGTTCTTTTTTCTTACGGTAACCAGGTGCAGCAAGAATTTCAAGATAAAAAGATTCTAATTTACTGGCTTCTGCCTCGTCGATTTTTTTATTAATGTCAGATAAATGAATCTCAACAGCTTCTTTTTCAGTAACACCATATTTACAATCAAAGTCCCAGAAATCAACACCTTTTGGCAGTTGCTTGTTGCGTTCTCTTTTTAAGTATTTTTTCACATCGTGTTTAACCGAATCGATTAATCGTGCGGGTTTAATTTTTGCGTGAGTGATTTTAAATGTTTTTTTCATGTTCAGCCTTTAGTAACTAGCCTTGCATTTTAGTGAATCAATTGACTATTTGATAGGATTATCCAGTCAAGTAACCATTAATAAATGGTTTTGAAGGCATAATGAAAGGATAATTTATTGATTATTTTAATATTTTTTAGCAAATCTTGATGAATCAATGCCTTTATAGACTTTTCCTCTTTTAAATACATATTGAATTTTTCTCGTGTTGGTTATATTTAATAACGGGTCTGAACTTATTACTAATAAGTTAGCCAGTTTTCCTTCTTCAATGCTTCCAATATTTGATTCTTCTCCAATTCCTTCAGCATTATTTGTCGTAGCAGCACGTAAAGCGTCTATATTGGTTAATCCAGCTTGTACTAATAATGCCAATTCATTATGAATGTTAATATCACTATTTTCTTCATTAATCATGTGATCTGATCCTGCTACAATTTTTACTCCATGCTGATAGGCGAGTCTAGTTGCTTTCTGAGCCCTTATTAATGCTGATTCATCATCTCTATAGGTATAAACCCACAAAGTCGCATCTAAGTAACTGTTATTTTTTTTCATGGCTGATAAAAGGGTTTTCACTTTTTTATTACCAATATCAAACTCTATGCTACCTATTTGATCCTTATATTTAGTTGCTTCAGCTTTAGAGGAGAATGCATATCTGTCTTTTATATCATCAGCTAATTCGTATTGAATGAAATCACCTGCGTGCGACATAACATCGACTCCTGCATTGGTAACGTCTAAAGGTCTGGTTGGGGCGATTGATGCATGGGCCCAAACTTTTAAGCCCTGTTTTTTTGCAGCTTGTGAAACTTTATTCATCAATGATTTATTCACATCGGTATAAATTTTGATAGCTGTAGCCCCTAAGCCTTTGGCTTGTAGAACCATGGAGTCAAAATCTGAATTTTTATCTATTGCCCATTGCCAAGAAACATTGCCTGCTTCAGCACCTAAAGCTACTTGACCTGGTCTAGGATCGTTTTCAAAAAACTTTATGCCTGCAATAATGGTTGAAAAGAAGACATCAGGACCGTTATTTTCGCCTATAAGCATATTACGTTTTAATAAAGCTAGCATTCTGCCATCACCGCCCATGTCTCGCACGCCTGTTACTCCATTCATAAGGGCTGTTTCTAAATTATCTTGAGCCTGTTTTAAGCTTCCATGAGTAATATGAACATGATTATCTATTAAACCTGGGATTATAAATTTACCTGTTAAATCATAAGTTATGGCATTTGATGGTGTTTCAAAATCATTCTCACTAGTTATTTTCTGAATGATCTGCCCATTAATAATTACCGTTCCTTTTCTACCCACATCAGAAACCATATCTAGAATGGTTGCATTTTTCAGAATAATGATTGGTTCAACATTTTCATTGTCTAGGGAGTATCCGGACGTGATAGATAACAAAAACATCAAAATTAAAATAATGTGTTTCATAATTGTGCTGCCTCTTTGTTTTATTAATGATTGAAAATTTCTATTAATGCTCTTTGAAAATTATTCCCTAATACCTTTTTAATGTCTTCATCTTTATATCCTCTCCCAATTAAGGATTCAGTAATGTCATAGAGTCTATGAGGATGATTTAATCTTTCAATGGTCAACAAGTAATCTTTATTGGTATGGGTTTGGTATTTATTAGGCGCATTTTCAAGCCTTTGTTTTCTAACAGATCTTGGTAAATAATCTTCTGTATAGAGACCCTGATCGCTGCCAATTCCAACATGGTCAATTCCGACTAATTGAGCAACGTGATCAATGTGGTTAACAAAATCTTCAATATTTACAGGCTCAGTTTCTCTTACCATAAATCGAAGAATTGGAATGCCAATAACTCCACCCGTTTTTGCCATCAATTTAATCGACTCATCTGTCTTAGCTCTGGCTACATTTTTTGCTAAGCTACGACAAGCACCATGTGTGATCAATACAGGCTTATTACTTGCTCTAATGGAATCAATTGTGGTTTTGTCTCCACAGTGTGAGACATCTACTCCCATGCCAACTTTATTCATTCTTTTAATGACCTGTTTTCCAAACTCTGTTAATCCACTATCTATGTCTTCAAATGCTCCAAAGCCTAAATTGTTTTTATCATTGTAAGTTATTTGAGAGACACGTTGACCTAAACTATAGAATAGATCTATATCATCTAAAGTCTTAAAGTGTTTAGAATCTTGATTTGTAATTAACATTCCAATTTTGTTTAATTTCGAGATAGATTTTAGTTTTGCTTTTGTATCTATTCTCACAAAATAATCAGGGTTTGATGCAATGATTCCATTTTGAGTGGCTAAAAATTTCAACATATCCGTATAACTTGTTAATAAACTCCCCCAACCAAACACATTGACACCACAACTTTTAATGAATTCATAATCTTGTGATGAGAATGATGCAGGGATGTTTTCCCAAATGGTATTTAACGATTGGCCATTAATTTTATTAAAGTTATCTCCAAAAGTACTAAGCATATCAATACAATTAGCATTGTTTATTAATTGGTTACATCTATCTGAATATTTGTCTTTCAATGTTTTTTTCATTGTTTCATCACCCTTCGTTTTAGTTTTACTTGCCATTGAGGTTACTGGTAATACCGATCCAAGTGCGATTAATTTAGTTACATTTTTTAAAAGATTTCTACGGTTTCTATTGTTCATTTTAAGTTCTCTTCCATTTTATTTATGACTTTGAAAAACACTTCTAAGTCATGGCTGGATATATTATGCTCTGCTATATTTGTGATTTGATTGGCACATTTTTGTGCTTTTTGTTGTAACTGTTTTGCAATCTCAGTTAAAAATATTTGCTTATTTCTTTTATCATCTTTTTTTCTTTTGCGATTTATTAAACCTTTTTTTTCTAATGAATTAATGGTTTTTGTAATCAAACTTTTTTCTTTAAACGCTTTTTCTGCGAGTTCATTTTGAGTGAGACCATTATCAATCCAAAGGTAAAATAGTGTTCTGTATTCTTCGACTGTTAAATTTAAATCAATTATTTTCAAGCGTTGTTTCAATCGAAATGACAGTACTCTTTCTAAGTGACTTATTGCTTTTGGGGACGGGTTTGTAATTTTTTTTAACATATTAGTTGAATTATGCAACTAAATTGTTGAATTGTCAATAATGGCTGTAATCATAAGGAAAGATAGGATGGCTTATCAACATTACATATTAATTATGATGGGATAAATGATACAGATAAGGTACCTATATATGAATAAGTTATTGGATTTTTTAGAATTAACTTGTAAAAGTACTATTTTGGCTTCTTTCCCGTTATCAAACGGGCGCCGCGATTGAATGAAAAATAGTACCATGCCCAATTTAACATAACTGATAATCGGTTTCTGAACCCAATCAGAAACATGACATGTGCAAAACTCCACATAAACCATGCTGCAAAGTAGCGATTTGTTTGGCGGTTTTTTTCTGACTGAACAAGTAATATTGCATAAACAATGCCACTAAATCCACCCAGTAACAATAAAATTGAGAGTATATTTATGGTTGGTTCTGTATTCATGTGATCATAATAGTAAACAATATATTACCAATTATATCAGCTTGTTTAATAAAAACCTTTATCTCATATCTAAGAACTTAAATTTACTTCTTAATATCAGTGCTGGATTTACTAATTAAAATTGAAATATACCAATCTTATAATTCACTTGCAAATTAATGTAGTCACTGTATACTTGTAATGATTAAAAGGTGTTTAAGCGCTTATTAATTTTTATTGGTTATTTCGGGGAAAGTAGCTGGTTTAATACTGTCTCTTATACACATCTCCGAGCCCACGAGACAGGCAGAAATCTCG
>OJDV01000426.1_pt1 | contig 14933 bp, 7 predicted proteins | sample 1592911 | NCBI WGS metagenome assembly OJDV01 (sample SAMN05416860, study PRJEB24817) | seawater metagenome | isolation source: Sea water | place: Canada:Atlantic | collected 2013-11 | reverse complement strand
TATAAGAGACAGGACCTCGACATCGCGCCGAGATCGACGTGCTCTGAGCCGCGAGCCCCCGGCCGCTCGGGCGCCACGAACCTCCGGATGTACTCCTGTATGCGACGCAGGCCCACACGCACGTACGTCGCCTGGTGACGGTCTTCGAGGTACTCGGGGGCCCAGTCGTCATGGGTTGGAGGCTCGGAGCCCGCGTAGGCGTGATCGACATCCGCGTGCGCGACGAAGACCCCTCCCCAGTGAAGCATGTCGCTCGGCAGCTGCTCCCCCTCCTCGTAACGCACCACGATCCTCGGCGCCCTCATGAGCGCGACATGAGAGAGCACCCTGGTGCGAACAGGCATCGACCTCCGGTCGTCTTGATGAGGCGCGAACCACCTGGGCTGTCGGGTCATGTCGCGTAAGATCGACAGGTGGCCCAGCAGCTTTCGGGGCCGCTGACACCACACCTCCTCCACGGTCCCCGTCGGGTGAGGTCGAGGTTCCCCTCGCTCGTGCGCCTCGAGGTTCTCCAACGCGTTCACCATCACGCGCACCGGCTCGAACGTCTCCACCGAAGGCATCGTGAGTTCTTCGCCGTTCAGAGTGAGCGACAACCTCATCCGTTCGCTCCCGTGACGGTTCGATCCACGAAGCAGCGGCCAGAAGTTCCAGATGATCTGTTCGCCCATGTAACGGAGCGCACGCTCGGGGTCGCGTTCACCGAGCACGGGTGCCACGATCGCGATCGTCGTCCCTCGCTCGCCCTCTTCGAAGTCGCGATCCATGCCGAGCGCAGCGGCGAGGCGATCCGCGGGTTCGCCGCTCAGCGGCTCGGCGAAACCGTCCCCTGCGGCGACCCCCCACCAGTGCCGCCCGGTGTACCTCCCCGAACGCTCGTGGGGTGGCTTGACCGTGAACTGGTCGCCCAGCCTCGCTGCGATGAACCTCGAGGTCGCGCGACCCGACACATGACAGCGCGTGTAGACGAGGATCGTGCGGACAGCGCTCGTGTTGTACAGGATCGCCTTGCCGTATCCGTACGTACCTCCCGTGAACTCCCGGTCGGGCGGTTGGCCAACGTTTCGCAGGAAGTCGACGAAGTCGCGCGACTCCCCGTCGTCTTCCTCCAACACGATGTCTGCGCGCGTTGGCCCGCCGAGCCCGCTGGTTCCACGATCTCCGAACATGAGCAACCTGAGCTCTCCGCTCGTCGAGCCCTCCCCCGCCCAGCTCGCCTCGCTCAGGCCTTGTTCACCCTCCGCGGCCTCATCGTCGCCAAAGGCCTCCCTCGCGACGCCATCCAGGAGGTCTCCCATCGAATGCGCTGGCGACGGCGGACTCTGGCCGAGCACATGCTCTCGAAGCACGCCCTCGGCCCTCGCGTCGAGGGCCTCGAGTTCGACGCGCGCGCGCATCCCATCACCTCCGGCGAGGCGGGCGTCCCAACAGTTCTGCAGCGCCTCGCGTATGAGCACGGTGAGGCGGTCGAGCTTGGGGCGACCAAGCTGATTTTGAATGCCCGCTGCCGCGACGTTGCCGGATGGTGTGTAGCGCTCCGAATACAGGTCGAGTACTGGCAGGTCGTCTGATGACATGCCGCCGTCATGAACCGGGGTCATGGTGTGATCGCTCATGAGTCACCTCCAGGGGCGGGAAGGTTGGCGCGGACGTACTTCAAGGCGGTCTGCACGCGAGCCTCGGGGAAGACGAGCGCGAGCCCGATGATCGGCGCGCGCGCGTCGAGGTCCTGCCTGTTGGCGCTCTTGCCGGGAGACTCCGGGTTGATCGGGTAGAGCAGCAACAATGGCATGCGCTGGCCGCGGCCCGGAGGGTTGCGTAGCTCCCGGATCCGCTCACCCTGCTTCGACGAGTTCATCGAGACGATCTCATCGAGCTCGAGCCCCAGGTCGACGGCCATGTCGATCCGAGAGGTGATGACGCCCAGGTTTGCGACCTGAGGCGTGCTCGACGAGACGAGCTTCGAGCGATTGAGCAGACCAACGGGATGCCCGGGCACGAGATCGCCCAGGCTCCCTTCGGTCTGCTTGACCCGCCCCGCCATCGCCACGTTCCAGCTCTCCAGCTCACCCTCTGCTCGTTGTCGCTTGATATAAGACACGAGGAGCTCACGTGACATGGGGCCGTGGGAGTGGTGGATCTCGTACGCATCGAGGAACTTGAGGACTTGGTCCGCAGGGACCCCACGGTGGAGGAGGTGCCGGCGCCAGATCGTCTCCGGCTCACCGAGCGACCCGAGGGCGCTCCCGAAGAGCTTGCGCGTCGCCTCGAGGTTGCGCTCGAGCCAGTGCTCGTCGCGATGAGCGAAGCGGGTGGTTTGAACCGTGCGTCCAGAAAACGAAACGTCACACTCCACGACGGTCTGCATCTTGCCAGGCGAAGTGATCGCCATCTCCGGGTGTGTGCGGACGCGCACGCCGAAGTCCACAGGGGTCAGACCATCTCGATCGTAGAGCGCGATGTCCCTCCGGATCTCCTCCTCGACGGTCGCGAGGTGCTCGAAGGCATCCGCGAGCTCGGAGGTCGTATAGATCCTGGGCAGGTCGCTGTAGCCGTGGCGGTACCCGAACCAGCGGCCCATCTGGAGCAGCGTGTCGTACTGCATGCTCCGACGCAGGAAGTAGCTCACACACAGCCCCTCCAGTGTCAGCCCTCGCGACAGAGAGTTCCCCCCGACCGCGATCTGGATGAGCGCGTCCTCGGCGTAGGTCAGCCTGCGCTCACTCTTCCCGTTCTCGACCACGACGCCTACGCGCTCCAGGACCACTGGCAGGTAGCCCTCGAGTCGACCCCACGCCACAGGCTCCTCCCCCATATCGCTGGCGTCGACGCGCGAGCTCTCGCGCACCCAGAGCTCCTCGAGCCTTCGGATGGACCCCTGAGACACCTCAACGCGAACCTGAGCCAGCCAGCCCTCGATGAGCTCAGCGACGCTCTCGTGCATGTCCGTGTAGAAGGACGTGTGCACGAGCATGCTCATGTGGGAGGAGTCGTGACCACGCGCGAGCCTCACCGCGCACGTGAGGACGAAGTACTCGAGCGCCTCATGCAACGTCTCGGTCATGTCTGGAACGAACGTGGTCCGGGCCGCCCTGGATGGAGAGCACAGCGCGTCGATGTCAGCCAGCGGCACCTCCCGTACGACATCTAGGCCGGTGTGATCCTCGTCATGCTCTTCCTCACTCAACGGCATCCGCCCAAAGACCCGCGAGGCGCCAAAGTAGTCGGCAGGCTCGGGCATGTTCACGATGAAGTCTCTCGGGTAGAGATCGTAGTCGTCTGAAGGCTCCACGAGCACGTTGGCGAAGGGGGTCGCCGTGTACGCCACATAGGTCGAGCGCGGCAGAATCGAGAGGATGCGAGTGATGCGACGGTTGATCGTAGATCGATCCTCTGGAATCGCACGGTCGCCCGTGTTCAGGCTCGCCTGATCGGCCTCGTCATCGATGATGAGCGTGGGACACTGGCTCAACGCGAGCCCACCTGCGCCCTCGAGCCAGTCGATGATGCGCTGGAGGATGTGTGTGTTCTTCTTGACGATGCAGATGACGCGCGTGTTCTCGTTACTCGTGATGATCGTGGCGAGGTTGTTGCCCGACCCGTGATCGAAATCGTGCTCACGAGTCGTCATTCGTATCCAGTTGTCGGTCCGATCGATCAGCTCGTCCTCGAAACGCCCCTGGGTCTGTTCACGCAGCGTATCGAGCATACCCGTGAGCACGATGAAGAGCCGGTAACCCGCGTCGGCAGACCTGGCGAGGGCTGCCATGAAGCCCGCCGTCTTGCCCGACTGCACGTACCCGAGGACGAGCCCCCGCCGATCGAACTCAGGCTCCCCGGGGCTACCAATGTGCGTCATGATCCCGGCAGAGGTCTTCTCGATCGATGAGACGACCGACTCTGGCCAGCCCTTCTCCGTGCTCAGGAAGGCCTTGAGCGTGGGCCAGTAGTGCTCCTCGAAGCCATTGAGCATGAGCCCGCCAGGGTCACCACTCCCCTGAAGGATCCCATCTCGCATGAGGATCGCCCGAACGCGGCGTCGGTACTCGTGCCAGACCTGCTGGCCGTAGCCCATTCGACCCATGAAGGTGTCCATCAGGTCGATGGCCTCGACTGTCCCACGTGCTCGATAGAGGCGGTGGAAAGACTCCACGTCACGATCCGGGATGTCGACGGCGGGAGGGTCGAAGGTGCTCAAAGTGATACTCACTGTTGCGGTTGAGTTTCGGGGTCGAGTCGATACGGAGCAGCGAGCCCAGCCACCACAGGGGTCAACCAGACACGCGTCCTGTGGAAAGGAGACCTCAACGGGCCACTTGCGGACAGATCAGGGGACTTGAAGACGGCCCGAACACCAATCCAGTGGAGACCACCCAGCCCTCCGTGCGACGAGAACGAGTCTCCAAAGTGGTGTTCCAGATCTGAACAGACGAGCTCTGACAACGCACCGACACACGCGCCTTCCGCCGTCGACAGCACATAGCGCCGACCATCGAACCGAGCCTCGACTGGCTCGGGCGCGCCTCCGAAACCAGCAAGGCGCCCCTGGATGCCGTCGTCCTCGTCCAGGTAGATACCAAGGTTCTCGTGCTCGTCGACGTCGACCGGGCCACAAATCAACATCCTGAGCGTCTTCTTCGGGCCGACCCGAAACCACTCACGCTCTCTGGACCCCTTGTGGTTGGCTCTCGTCGCTCGAGACAGGCGATCGTGGATGCTCAGAGTCTCTCTCGCCCTGGAAATCGCGACGTGTGCGACACGCGCCTCCTCGGGAGCGTCGATGGAACGACCGCGGATACGGAAGTAGCGAACGCTGTCCGCCTCGGTGCCCTTCGCCGCGTGAACGACACCCAGCGTCAAGGCGTTGGGTTCCTGGGGGGATTCGAACACGGGCGCGGGGCGGCCCGAACGAGCCAGCGACCTTGCGACGAGGCGCACGTCGACGAGCTCCTTCCCGGAGCGCGCCACTCCTACGAGGGCGTCAAAGAGCGTGTCTGCTCTGTCTCCACGTACACCGACTCGTCCCGCGGACTCGGACCACTCGCCTCTGGAGACATGCGGCCAGGATGCGCAGGCATTGAGAATACGGGCGATGTTCGGGTCGAGCTCGTGACCTGCGCCGCCCATCTTCAGCTGTATGGGACATCGAACGCCGGCGTGGTGGATACGATAGATGGCATCGGCGACCTCGGCGCGGCTGCGAAACAACCACAGCTCACCCGACGGGTTCATGTCCCACTCGAGCCTGTCGGTGGCACCATCGAGCAAGCGCCCAAGCCTGACTCGCGCCTCGTCGGAGGCGTCCAGGACCTCCGGCCGCGCTCTGGCCATGAGTTCGAGCAGTTCGGGTCGGCTCGAGCGATGGACCACCGTGAGCGTGTGCTCCTGCTCACTGGTAATCAGCTCGCGCTCACGCAAGCACTCGACCAGGTCACTCGAGTCCTCGTCATCGCGGGTGAAGTCGTAGATCGCCTGAGCAGGGTCGTACAAAATGGTGAAGCCCGCAGGGCGTTCACCGCTGGCGATCTCCTCCAGCAGCGCGCACACCAGCCTGGCGCGCGCGCCGATGATGTCCTGAGACTCGTCCACGATCACATGGGACCACACACCTCGAACGCCGGGCCCCCAGCGCTGCCTCGTCTCGACCGCCCTCTCGATCGACGCTCTGTAGTCTCCAGAAGTCGGCCTCTCTCTGTGGAGCATGGCGCCGAGCGAGTCGAGCGTGCGGAGCTCTACCCCATCCAACGTGTGATCGTCAGCCGAACGCTCACGCATGACCTGCACGGCAGCCCTGGAGAAGCTGATGACCAGGATGCGGTGGGCCTCCACACCCGCCGCGACAAGCCTGGAGATCCGTGCGCACGCCAGGTGCGTCTTGCCCATCCCTGGGCCCGCACATACGAGGGCGCGATCTGCCGGACCCAACGCGAGAAGAAGTTCACGTGTGACCCTGTCCTCGACAGGGTCGGGAGGTACGGGCGTCGGAGTGCTCGCGCCTTCGCACTGCCCGTCAGGTTTGGCGACGGAGACGCCCGCGTCGATGAACCCGTACATCTGCTCGAGCGATTGCTCGCCTCTGACCGTCAAGGCCCACTTCTCGGCCAGATCGTGCTTCGCGAGCCCGAGCTTCTCGAGTTGTTCGAGCAAACCGCGTACCTCACGGCCCTTCATGTTCAGGACCTTGGCCAGCTTCGACGATCTGATCGCGGGATGCGCTCCGAGGCTCACGAGGAGCCTGATCTCGGTCTCCATGTCCATCATCGCTCCTCCCCCTCCTCGAGCATCAAAAAGTCGCTCCTGAAGGCCGCGCGCAACACGTCGAGGTCGGGGAACTCACCAGCAGCATCCTCGTAGTCGAGGATCAGGCAGCTCTCGGTGCCACCGTTCAGTGGTCCCCTGAGGCCTCGCCCGACCATCTGCGCGTACAGCACCCTGGACTCCACGGGACGGGCGAGCACGATCGCGTCGACGTTGGGCGCGTCGAACCCGGTCGTGAGGAGGTTGCAGTTGACCAGCACCTGAATACGACCGAGGCGGAACTGTCGGATGGTCTGCCAACGCACCGCCCTCGGCGTGGCGCCGTGGAGCGCAGCGGCCGGGTGCCCACGACGCACGAGCGCCTCTGCCATCACCCTGGCGTGTTCTACAGAACACGCGAACACGAGCACGGATCGGAGATGGTCCAGACGTGGCTCGAGGTCTGCGAGTATCGCGGCCGTCCGAGCCTCCTCCTCTCCGAGGCGTGCGAGCGCGCCCTGGGGCAAGGAGCCAAAGCGCTCGACATGCTCTCGCTCACCGCGACCATGTAGGCGAATTCGCGCGCCTGTTTTTACGACCTCGTGGACCGGATGTGAGAGGTAGCCACGCCGGGCGAACTCCTCGATACGGCGATACGGTTCTCGAGGCTCGATGAGCTGACCACCGAAGCGCCGGGAGAGCCTCCTGGTCTCATCCTCTCTCGAACGCGAAGGTGTAGCGGTGAGCCCGAGGAGCGGAGGAGCCGTGGCCCGGCTGTCTCCCAGGTAGTTCTTGTGTCGCTCGAGCCCGAGCGCCCTCATGACACGAGAATGCCCGGAGGCGACGACATGGTGTGCTTCGTCGAAGACGATCGCAGCGCATCGGCGCCCGAGCATCGCCAGGAACTCCTCGTTCTCCTCATCGGAGTCGAGCCTGGCGACCAGCGTTTGAATTCCCGCGACGGCGATGGTGGGCAACGCGGTTGGATCCTGCCAGTCTCGACCCCCGAACATACGATGGAACCTCAACGTGGGCACTCCAGCGTGGCCGGCAGAAGGCGTGTCGTAGCCACGCGCCATCCATATCTGGCGAAAGGCCTCGATCGCCTGTTCGCATAGCTCCTCGCGATTGGCCACCCAGAGGATGACGTTGCGTGGCGGCTCGAGTCGACAGTTCATGAGCAACGTCTCGACGGTCACACGTGTCTTCCCCGTTCCCGTTGGAAGCCACAGGATCGCTCGACGCTTCGGGGCCGTCTTTCCTCCCAGCACCTCAACGATCCCGTTCGCCAGATCCTCCTGATACGCATGCAACACACCAGGCTGCGCGTACGCCTCGATGTCTTCACGATCTGGTGCCCTGGTCGAGGGTGTGCCTGCGAGCGGCGCCGGGAGCCCCAGCTCTTTGACGAACCTACGTGCCGAATCCTTGCCTCTGAACCATCGACCTACCCTGGGGTAATTACGAGTGTGTCGGGGAAAACGTCGACGCGCGAGCAGGTCGCGAGCCTGCGCATCGGCAAGCAACTCGACGCCAGGGTGACTGGCGACTCGCTCCGCGAGCTCGCGGGCGCCGGGCTCACCCTGATCGTGGCCCATCATCTCGAGCACCCTCGTCACCACCTCGTCGCCGCCACCACGCGCAAGCATGGCGAGTTCCTCGGGTTCGAGGGTATCGGTCAGCCAGTCGACGAGGTCATCGCGCTCGATCGAGGTCATGTCACCCGTGACCACGCGCGCCCCGCCGAGCACGGGCAGGCAGGCGCTCGCCGCCGCAAGCGCGTCCGCATATCTGGCGTCGGGTACTCGTCGAGTAGCCTTGCCGTCCAGATACTCGAGCAGCTCCGTCGCCAGAGGCCGATGCTCACGGAGCCGCGGCTCCACGAGCGCCAGTGAAATCGTCCAGTCGGACTTGATACCGCTCGACCATGGCTCGAGCAGCGCGAACACGAGCGCGTCAGAGGCCAGATCATCGAAGAGCGCTGAACGAATCGGTGTCGATTCGATGACCCAGGTCCTCGAGCGTCGGACGAGGAGAGCGTCTCGCTGGCGTTGCCTGCGCCCATCGAACCAACGCAACGTCACACCGATTTTCTGACGGCGCCCCGGGTTCATCGCCTCTCGCACCGCAGGGATGCCCAGCGAGATGCCATCGGTACGCGGACTCGAACGCCTGGGCGCGTCCGTCGGGACGAACCACGTCCGCTCGCTCTCACCCAACCTCTTCACGAGGATGGAGCCCTCTCTCCTTTCCATGCCGACCCGCCAAGCGCTGTGGTCTTGCAGGCCTTACGAACGATACGCTCCGAGAACGCAGAGATGCATACGGCTCGAGTGCCGTACCATGCCTCTCGGTTCATGGTTCGTCCCGTTCGTGGGACCCGAAGATTCCCCTAGAATGGAGATGGTGATTCCTCTCATTTATACTCTATCGTCTGCGCACCTTGCCAGCCTCGGCGGCAGGTTTTTCGCCGCCCCATGGTGTCACGTACATCAGGATCCACGACGCGACAGCGGTCGCAGGACGTCTCGATCTTGCCCTGGTCGATGTCCTGAACGACATAGTAGGATCCCTGTACGAACTCTCAGTACATCCAAGGACACACGATCATGGCAGCCTCCTATTCGGACGAGCCCGTCAACCTCAGGCCTCGAGCTCGACTCGTCTCCTTGCTCGGCGAGCAGCTCATCCGCGACGGCGCCGTTGGGATCCTCGAGCTCGTCAAGAATGGTTACGACGCCGACGCAGGCCTCGTGACGGTCCGGATGGCCGAGCTCGGGGATCCCGAGCTTACCACGATCACGGTCTCCGATGATGGCTGCGGCATGAGCCCGACCCAGGTGCGTGAGCACTGGTTGAGCCCAGCGACCGGTAACAAGGCGCTCACCAAGGCGCTCGCCAGACGAACTCCCCTCGGGAGGCAACTCCTCGGCGAGAAGGGGGTGGGTAGGTTCGCGGTTCAGCGGCTCGGATACGCCGTGGAGCTGACCACGAGGGCACAAGACGAACCCGAGGTTCGGGTGTTCATCGACTGGGGAGATTTCGAACACGAGGGGGCGTATCTCGATGAGATCGAGGTCGAATTCGAGGTGGTGAAGCGGTGTCGGATCTTCGGCCCGGGGGAGACGGGTACACGTATCCAGATGTTCGGCGCCCGGACACCCTGGACAGGCGTCGAGATGCGTCGCCTGCAGCGCATGCTGAGGCGATTGCAGAACCCCGTCGGGCACGGGTCTGACTTTCGGGTCGAGCTCATCTGCCCCGAGTACAAGGGGTGCGAGGACATCGACCCAACGGGAATCCTCGAGAAGGCACACTACTCCTTCGAAGGACGCGTGGGTGCCATCGGGCAACTCGAGTGGAGCTACGCGTGTACCCTTCCCGGGGCATCGGGCCGAACGTCCACGGGGGTAGACCGCCTCGTCGATCTCTCCGGAGAGGTCGCGTCGGACAGGCCCACCCGGTGTGGCCCCTTTGGTGTGCGCCTCCACGTATGGGACCGCAGCCGAGACATGATGAAAGCTGCTGAGATGACGGAACGCGAACTCGATTCTCACTGCGGTATCAGTATCTACCGTGACGAGTTCAGAGTGCTCCCCTACGGAGAGCATGGAGACGACTGGCTGGGCCTCGACGCGCGACGTATCAATGTCCCTTCCAGGCGAGTGGGCAACAGAAACATCGTGGGGATCGTCGAGTTGACCCACGACGACAACCCGGAGCTTCGGGACAAGACGAGCCGCGAAGGCCTCATCACGAACGGAGCGTTCGAGGATCTCCGAGCGCTGGTTCGCGCAGCGATCACCGTGTTCGAGGTGGAGCGCCTTCAGGACCGCACCGCCGCCAACACCATACGGGCGACGCAATCCTCCAAGACGGGCTTCGCTGCTCGTCTGATACGGAAGTCGAGCACGCAGGACGCGAGCGACGTCGACGCAGCGACGAGTCAAGACACCCTCGACGCCAGACTGATCCGCGGAAGCGTCGCAGAAGAGCTGGCGATGCGTGCCGCAGAAGATCACATGGAAGAACTCCACGCGCTCGCGGCGACCGGGCTGAGGGTCGACAGACTCGGCCATCAACTCTCGGGTCACGCCCAGCGCGCGAGCGACGCCCTCACAGCGCTGCGGCGCAGCCTGGGGCCAGAGTCGGAGCGAGCGCTGGAGGCGCTCGACTCACTCGAGACCACGGTCTCACTGATGCGCAACGCGATGCGGGACCTCGTCCCGGATGGCGCCATCAGGCAATCCGAACGACGCCAGCGCTTCGACATCCAGAGTGCCATCGATGAGGCCTTGCGGCTCAACGCAGACACACTCACGCAGGTTCGAGTCTCCTCGAGCGCACGTGGCCCGCTCGAGGTCTTCACCAGACGCTCGAACGTCGTCCAGATCCTGGACAATCTGATAGGTAACGCAGCGTACTGGTCGAGCGCCGTCGAAGGTCCCAATGAGGTCTTCATCGACATCGACCCTGAACACCACCGGGTCATCGTCGGCGACTCTGGGCCAGGTGTCTCGGCCCAGGACCGCGAACGCATCTTCACACCCTACTTCTCCAGGCGCCCCGATTCGTATGGACTCGGCCTCCATATCAGCCTTGAACTGGCCAGGGGAATTGGTGGTGGCCTCTTCCTCATGGATCCCGCCGAACAGGGCGCCGATCACCCAGGTGGTGGCGCGAGCTTCTGCCTTCTTTTGCCACGAACCCGAGGGGGGAGGAGATGAGTCGACGCCTGGTCTGCATGGACCTCTTCGCGGGTGCGGGTGGTATGTCTCTGGGCCTCCAACGGGCAGGGTTTCGCACGGTAGGCGCGGCCGAATACGACGCGGCGGCCGCGCAGACCTACCAGAACAACTTCGGCTCCGACGGACTCCTCTTTCAGGCGTTCGGCCCGGAACTCGGTGATGTCCGAAACCTGGACTTCGGAGTTGCACAACGCGCGCTCGAAGACAACGGGATCGAGCGGCTCGACTTGCTCTCTGGAGGGCCTCCCTGCCAGGGGTTCTCACGCGCAGGTCGGGGGAAGATCCAGCACCTCGACGATGACGCCAACGCAGGCAGTCAGGACCAACGCAATGAGCTGATGTTCGATCTGTGCCGTGCGGTCGCGGCACTGCGTCCACGCGCAGTGCTCGTCGAGAACGTCACCGGGATGCTCCAGCTCGGGGGACAGAACCACACCGAACCGTTGTGCGAAGAGCTCGAATCACTGGGGTACAGGACGCGACTGACCGTGCTCAATGCTGCTTGGTACGGCGTGCCTCAGAACCGTGAGCGGCTCTTCGTCCTGGCCCTCGCTGCCGATGTCCCCACACCGGCACAGTGGTTTCCAACCCCCAGACATCAGGGTCGCTCACGCATGGCGTCCGTGGGCTTGATGGCGCTCGACTACGCCTCCTTCTCCAAGCCCGAGCGCGTCGAGCGTCACTGGCCCGACGAAGCTGCGCCATCGCCAGTACCCGTTGGAGACGCGTTCGAGGACATACCAAGCTACGTCGCCCACCTCGAACCCGGCGCAAAGAGCACGCTCAGGACCACCCAGACTCATCAGGAGTATGCGGGGGCGCCAAGGAGCTCGTACGCGAAATTGATGCGTGAGTGGGAAGGACTCGAGGCCCCCTCACATGTCGAAGACCATTACTGCCGCCACACACCACGCGACTTCCCGATCTTCGCGCGTATGAGACACGGCGACACCTATCCGGCGGCCGTCGAAATCGCCGCCGAGCTCTACCGCGAAGCTGTCGAGGCCTGGGACCCCTCGAGCGGGACGCGTCAACCCACCCCTGAACAGCACATCCCGCCCTACCCTCTCGGCTCATTCGACGAGCGGTGGAAGAAGCTCGACCCAGCCCGCCCCAGCTGGACCGTGACGGCGCACCTGTCTCGTGACTGCTACTCCCACATCCACCCCGATGGGACCCAGGCGCGCACGATCTCCGTGCGTGAGGCGGCCCGCCTGCAGAGCTTCCCTGACGGATTCCGTCTCCACGGGAACACAGGCGATTGCTACCGCCAGATCGGGAACGCCGTCCCGCCGCTGCTCGCCGCTGCCCTCGGAGCGCATATCGCCGAGATACTCTCCGAACGCTCGCCTGCGCGACACACGGAGTGGTCACGCGTCGAGGTCCCTGAACAGGTCTGGACACACGGATGACGTGATGAGTCTGCTCGACGAGGTGCTCAGACGAGGCGAGTCGACCGAACCCGGGTTCGACGACGAGACGGTCGAGGCATGGCGCGCACGCACCGCGGCCCACATGACGGGCGACAAACCGTCCTGGCCGGGCGCGCCCGTCGACCTCGACGACGCGCAGGCGCGACGTCGTGTCGCAGCCTTCGAGCTCCGTCTCCGTGAGATCGACACGCGATTGAGGTCGGAGTACGGCCTCCCGAGCCACCACAACGTCGCCGACCCCATGGCGGAGCTGTTGCTCATCATCCTGTCGAGAAAGACACCGGAGCGTGCGTACCTCGCGGCGTTCGAGCGACTGCTCGGCGCAGTGGACTCCTGGGCAGACATCTCAAGGATGAACGACGACACCCTTCTCGAGATGGTCGAGGACGGAGGGCTGGGCGGAAAGAAGGTCGACGCCATCCGGGACATGCTCGCGCGCGTACTCGATCGATTCGAAGGGTACTCACTCGAGCAACTGGAGGGCCTGGATGACAGTGAGGTCCGCGCCTTCCTGAGCAGTATTCAGGAGGTCGGGCCGAAGTCTGCGCTCTGTGTGATGATGTACGCCATGGGCAGGGCCGCCTTCCCGGTCGACGCCCACGTAGGACGCACGCTCATGCGTACCGGGGTGTTCGACCTGTTGGGACTGGATCTCTCGACCATGGACCATAAACAGAAGCAACGGTACATGGCCGACCTCGCGCCTCCTGACCTTCGTTACTCGCTGCACGTGACGTGCTTGAGCCTTGGCCGAGACGTCTGCCCGGCCCGTACGCCGAGGTGTGGTGAGTGCGTGCTCGCCACGACCTGCGAGACGGGCCTGACGCAACAACTCGACAGGTGACGCGTCTCTCCTCATGAAGACCGGAGCTTCTCACCGAGCAGCTCCGTGAGGTGAAGCGCGATGGCGCGAGCGAGCAAGGGAGGAACCGCGTTACCTATTTGAGCAAACGCCGACTTGAGGCCACCATCCGGACCAAACACGAAGCGATCGGGGAAGCTCTGGAGGCGGGCCGCCTCACGCACGGACACCGCTCGAGCCTGCGCGCTGTCGTAGTGGATGTGGGAGTAGGTGTCGTGGGAGAGGTGCGCGGTGACGGTTCGGCTCGGCCGATCCGGCTCCATCTTCTTCCATCGATCTTCGAACCCCTGTCCCAGTGGATAGGGTGGCACGAACTCGGGCTCCAACTCCACGCGCGCATCCTCACGGTCATCGACCTCTCCAGCCTCCACGAGACCGTCGAGGTGCTCATCGAGACGCCGTGTCGCGATGGCATGTGCCATGCTGTAGGTGTCACCGTGCTTCATCCGCCGAAAGGTCTCGAAGTCACGCGGCGTATGTCTGATGAAGTGCGCGCGAACCCCCCGCTCCCTCGTGGAGGTCGGACCATCCCACGTACGCATCAACTCGGCGAAGTCACACACCGGCTCGACCGGACCGTAGTCCAGTCTCTCACTCCAGTCCTTCGCTGCGGGCCTGTCTGTCAGATGTCCCGTGAGCTCGGGCAGGTCTCCGAGCGCCTCACGCACAGACACTGCGTCATCATGAGTGGCTCGAGGCACGGGAACCTTGTGATCTTTTCTGAGCGCGCCTCCGAACAACTCGGTCTGGAGTTGCTCCTCTGGCCAGTCGATGTAGCCGTCCTCCCACGCGCACTCGGCCAGGCGAGCGGGCATGGTGGGCTCCACGCCGAGATCCTCCCGGACGCCGACGAATATCACGCGCTGCCTCCGCTGTGGGACGCCATACCAGGCCGCGTCGAGCACCGCGTAGCGCACGACGTAACCGGGGCGACCGGGGGCAGATGGCTCACCGAGCGCGCGGGCGGCGACCTCGGCCACGTTGCGCCCCTCCATGTGGAGCATCCCCGGGACGTTCTCCATCACGAAGACCTTGGGCGAGAAGACCTCGAGGAAGTGGATGAAGTTGGAGTAGAGGCGGTTGCGGGCGTCACCACGAAACCCCTCCTCGCTCAAGCTGTTGAGCTTTCCACGTCCCACACGAGAGAACGCCTTGCACGGTGGGCCTCCCACGAGGACGTCACAGGGTCCGACTTCGGACAGGACCGCCTCGGGCTGGAGGCGTGTCATGTCTCCACGCTCTGCGCCGCCATAAACGATGGGAGCCCTCCCCTGGAAGTACGCGATGTTCTGTCGGTAGATGTCTGCGGCGTGCGAGTCCATCTCCACACCCGCGGCGATCTCATAACCGGCCGAAGCAAACCCTAGCGACAGGCCTCCCGCGCCACAGAACACATCGAGGACACGCGGCGCCCGCTCGACGGGCCCAGTGATAGGTCGTCTGTGAAGAAAATCGCTCAGGGACATGACCACTCTCGACGATAGCCGATGGTTTCGACAGGGTGCACACGAACGGTCGCGTATAATGCTTCATAGACACTCCCTCGTACAGCTCGGCTCCTCGAGTTCTCCAACGACACCGAGGCAATTTCGAGCAGGGTAGCGCCTGTCTCTTATACACATCTCCGAGCCCACGAGACAGGCAGAAATCTCG